>Ga0307425_1000222_pt1 | contig 35900 bp, 32 predicted proteins | sample SalMarWE160330MG_FD_202152 | JGI IMG/M metagenome (GOLD analysis project Ga0307425, IMG submission 202152) | Salt marsh sediment microbial communities from the Plum Island Ecosystem LTER, Massachusetts, United States - WE1603-30 | ecosystem: Environmental > Aquatic > Marine > Intertidal zone >... | reverse complement strand
GCTCCCCTCTACAGGAAACTGGTCCAGCTCAACCCCAAAGATGCCAAATCTTACTACAGCATGCTCTTCCGTCTTTACGACAAGGCCGGAGATTATGAAAATGCGGTCACAGTCAGTCAGGAAATTGTGGACCAGGCGCCCGAGGACGCGCAGAACTACTACAACCTCGGCTATGCCTACCTGAAAAAAGAAGACCTGGAGAACGCATTGGCTGCCTTCCAAAAGGCTCTGGAGCTCAACCCGAATTTTGATGTCGCCTATTCGCAGATCGGGTTTGTCCATTTCAAGCTGAAACAATACCAAAAGGCCATCGACGCACTGAACAAGTACACAGAACTAAGCCCTGACAATCCCGATGCGTACTATCTCATCGGAACGAGTTATCTCCAACTCAAAAAGTACGAACAAGCCCTAAAGCCACTCGAGAAATGTGTGGAACTCAAGAAAGACCATGCCTACGCCCACTACAACCTCGGCATCGCCTATTATGTTCTCAAGGACAAATTCAGCGCCAACATGAAAGTGGATGTACTCCAGAGGCTCAATCCCGAACTCGCCGCGAAACTAAGGGATATCATCAGCCGATAGTTCTGAAGCTCCTCAATACCTTATCCCTTTAACTCTGAATTTTACCTTCATTGTCACCTCACTCCTGAGTTTTCTCAAAAAAGTTCAAATCATGGATCTTTTGATTCCATAATACTCTGGATATGCGTTTTAAGCTCAGGGAGTTGATGAAAAATATGCGTCTATAAAAACAGAGAAAATAGAATACAAAGATTGATTCTAAAAAAGTTTCTTAAGACAGGGAAGTTAGGCTTTTCGATTTAAAATGAATCGTTAAGTTTGGGTTACCAACCGATTCTCAGAAGCTCGGTGCCTGTCCATTGGAGCTCCGCTGTCCGTGAATTCCAGGATTGCTCCGTTACCTCAACATTCGTCGTCAGAAGTGCCGTTTCCCCCGGGTTAGCGGCATCGTCGACATAAACAGAAAACTTGTGTCCGATTCTGTGCGCTAGGATCGTGGCGGTGATGCTCGATTGGGGATTTACGAGGTTGCTGCTGGAGGGCTGTTCCGTCTCAAAATAGATGTACACCGCACGCACTTCCTCCAAATTCCGCAGTGTGACAGTGATGTTCCTGGACTCTGAATTCGCCGAAGTATTTTCACTACTGCAACAAGAAAAAGATATGATCAGCAAGAGAACGCACAGGGGAAAAATGAACCGATATACTTTCATTCCATCCTCCTTCAAAAAACTTATACCATGGAAAATTGCACATGTCAACGGAGAGTCATCTTTTTATCTGCGTCAACAATGCCTTCTTAAACGACCGCTACCAACCCACGGGCACGATCTCTCCGCCAGTCCAGTGAAGCTCGGCTTCCCTGGAATCCCAGGACGTCTGCGTGACTCTGACATTCAGCAAGAAAAAGGGGAGGCTTCCTGGCTTGTTCTTGGCGACATAGACGGTGGCGATGTATCCTATTTGCAGTGCGAAAACCATGGAGATGATGCTCTCTTTGGGAAGCACAAGGTTTTCTTCACTCGGCTCTCCTTCACCAATGTAGATATGCACCGCATTGACAGCATCAAGATTTCTGATGGTCACTGTGATCGTTCGAGGGTTCGGAGTGCTCGTTGGGTTGTCACTCCCGCACCCCACCAAAAAAATCGCCACAAGGATGCATCCAAAAATGGACCGAAATAGGTTCATCTCACCTCAACTCAATCAAATCCAGAACAAAATTCTACATGAAACACGAATAAATTGCATTAAACTTTTCTTTTCCTTGAAATGGAAATTTTTATACGATAAACTTGAATCGGCCCTTCATGAAATTTGTTGCCGACCTGCACATCCATTCCAAATTTTCACGGGCGACATCCCGCGATATGACGCTGGATTCCCTCGCTTTTTGGGGCAAAGTGAAGGGGCTATCCCTAATAGCCACAGGTGACTTCACCCATCCCGAATGGCTCTTCCTGGCTAAAGAAAAGCTCGTGTCTACAGGGAACGGTTTTTTCCAGCTCAAGAGCATCATCCCCTCACTCAACGAGCATCTGCAGGCTGTCTCCCTTTCACCCAAAGATGTCTCCTTTATTCTCTCCACCGAGATTAGCTTTATCTATTCCAAGAAGGGCAGGGTCCGGAAGATCCACATCCTTCTCCTTGCTCCGGATTTCGAATCCATCGACAAGATCAACACCCGGCTCTCTGGGATCGGCAACCTCCGGTCAGACGGACGCCCCATCCTGGGCCTGGACGCCAAAGATTTTGCCAAAATAGTTGCCAATCTCTGCCCGAGGTGTGTGGTGATCCCCGCTCATATTTGGACGCCTTGGTTTTCCCTTTTCGGGGCCAACTCGGGATTCGACCTCATCGAAGACTGCTTCGAGGAAATGACCCCTTATATTTTTGCTCTGGAAACAGGACTCTCTTCAGACCCCGCGATGAACTGGCGCCTCTCACAACTGGACAAATACACTCTCATCTCCAACTCTGATGCTCATTCCCCCTCAAAAATCGGGAGAGAGGCCAATGTGTTTGACACGGAGTTCTCCTACGACGCCCTTGTTCAGGCGATAAAGCGCAAGGATCCTGAAAAGTTTCTCTATACGGTTGAATTTTTTCCGGAGGAAGGGAAATATCACTATGACGGCCACAGAAATTGCAACACCGTTTTTTCTCCTGAGGAGACACTCCAGCATAGAGGAATATGCCCGCAATGTGGAAAAAAATTGACGATCGGTGTGATGCACAGAGTTGCAGAGCTCGCAGACCGGGAGCCCGGCCAGCTCCCTCCTATGAGAATCCCGTATAAAAATCTCATTCCGCTGAATGAGATCATAGCCCAGGCCATCGGAAAAACGCCGGCATGCAAAAGCGTCTGGGAGATCTATTTTCGCTATATCCATGAATTCGGGGATGAACACAGGATCCTTACAGAAATCCCCATCTCCCAGCTCATGCAACTGAATTCGGAAAAAATCGCTCTCGGCATCGATCGAATGAGAAAAGGCCAGGTGAGGATCCTCCCCGGTCATGATGGGACTTATGGCATCATCAACCTCTTTGACGAGGAATCATCCGCAGATGCCTGTCAGCTCAAACTCTTCTAACCTGCACTCTTCATAAGAACTGCCGATACCTGCTGTTATAAACATAAGACTATGCTATTCCAAAAGCTTTATTAATAATAATCCTGGCTATCGCCTTCCTTTTATCCCCAAATATTTATGCGTTATCCTTAAATATTTATCAGCGATAAAATTCCCTTCAGCGCCGATCCAGCCACCCCAACTTCATGGGCCGACGCCTCAAGCTTAATGTTAGGGTTTGGTGGGTTAGCCTCTACTCGTAAATAATCCATGTTCTGCCTGAAGTTTTCACAAAAGCTGCCGATAATTTCAATTTCTATGGTAAAATAGCTTTTTTATAAATGAAACTTTTGTCATGAAATTAAATTTTAAAGACAACGAATTCATCGAACACTTCCACCTCATCTGGATGGCGGTCCTGGTGGGATTCATTGCCGGCTTAGCCTCTATCCTGTTCAAGCTTATGATCCGCTTCTTTCAAGACATTTTGTGGAGAGCCCCTAACATTCTTGCCGCTGTCCAAAAACAGCCATGGTATTTCACCATCCTCATCCCTGCGGTAGGAGGATTGCTGGTCGGACCTCTGATTTACTACGGCGCCAGAGAAGCAAAGGGTCACGGCGTTCCAGAGATCATGGAAGCTCTGGTCTTCCGTTCAGGAAAAATTCGCAACCGGGTGGCAGTGGTTAAAGCGCTGGCTTCTTCGATCTGTATCGGCTCCGGAGGCTCGAGTGGGCGGGAAGGCCCGATCGTGCAGATCAGTTCCAGCCTGGCCTCAACCATCGGTCAATTTTTCCGAATCAAAGGAAAGGGGATGCGAACACTCGTGGCCGCAGGTGCGGGCGCAGGAATCGGTGCAACGTTCAACGCCCCCATTGCAGGAGCGCTTTTTGCCGTAGAAGTCATCCTCGGAGAATTCGGGGTGTTTGCCTTCAGCCCGATCATCGTGGCATCCGTAATCGCCACTCTAACCTCACGCTTTATTGCTGGAAACTTCTCTTCATTCACTGTACCAAAGTACACGTTGAGCAGCATGTGGGAGATCGGTCCCTATGTGCTTCTGGGAATTGTGAGTGGTTTCGTGGCCATATTGTTCATTGAAATCCTCTATTTTCTCGAAGACAGATTCGACAGACTCCGAATGCATCCTCTCATCAAACCCGCATTGGGAGGGCTTCTCGTGGGAGTAATCGGCCTTAGTTTTCCTCAAGTATTTGGGGTGAGCTACGAAGCCATGGATGCCGTGCTTCTTGGCCATCTGGGGCTGTGGCTGGCGCTTGTGCTTGTTTTCGCCAAAATCCTTGCCACCTCTTTGACGCTTGGCTCGGGCGGCTCCGGCGGGATCTTTGCGCCCTCGCTCTTCCTGGGTGCCATGACAGGAAATGTCGTGGGCTCTGTCTTCCACAGTGCTTTCCCGAATTCGATGTCCTCACCGGGAGCCTTTTCGCTCGTCGGGATGGGCGCGGTGCTGGCAGGCGCGACGCACGCGCCGATCACAGCGATCATTATCATCTTTGAACTGACAAACGACTACAAAATCATCCTCCCCTTAATGCTTTCCTGTATCATCGCGTCTTTCATTAGTGTGGGCGTACACAGGGGCTCTATCTACACCATGAAACTCCGCCGCAGAGGCATCTTTTTCAAAGAAGGACGCGAGGTGAACATATTGAGGTCCCTTCCAGTGAAGGATTTTATCAGTCACGATTATCAGAAATTCTTGAACACAGAGCATGTCGGAAGGATCGTAGACCAAGCCATCAGCGGCAAGCACCATGCCTTTCAGATCGTGGACGGAGAGAACAATTACATCGGATGTTTCGCTCTAAATCAGTTGAAAAAACTCGTCCTCCAGAAAGAGCTCCTGGATTCTCTCGTCATCGCCGAGGATATCTCTGTTCCCGGAATCCAGCTTGAATATGAGGACAACATGGAGAAGGCCATGAGGATCTTCGGGAGGGAAGATGTGGCAGAGATCCCGGTCCTGGAAGGGAAAAAACTCAAAGGTGTGGTCAAAAGGAAAGACGCCATCGAAGCATACAATAACGAGATCATAAAAAGGGAAGCGACATCCGGGATCGTCGAGAAGCTGAAGTTCGGCCAACCAGGAAAGACCTTTGATCTAAGCGCCGGATACAAAATCATGGAGATCGAAGCCCCATCGCTTTTTTGGGACAAAAGCTTGAAGAACCTCGACCTCAAAGCCGTCCACAGGATCGATGTCCTTATGATAAAAAGGAAATACCCGCCAAAAACCATCACAATCCCTTCAGCCGAGGAGGTTATCCGTGAAGGGGATATCCTGATCATCGCAGGACAGGAAGAAAATATCGCCGAGATCTTCTATCCTTAACACAGCAACCGAAGCATTCCCAACACCGTGGGAAGGAAAAGTGTGGGAAACGGTCCCCCCATTTAGAAAGCGTGAAATCCCAAGACTTTCCTATTATTCTTTTGAGCAATCCCCGGTTGAGACACTCGGATATCATTCAAATGAATTCAGAAATGCAGGCCTCAGGGATGGGAAACATCCTTATTTCGGTGATGCTCTCAAGTCAAATGATAATAGCAGGCGTTCGTCACAGTCCATATTCGTCAACGACCCCCCCACCCACCACCATCCGACTCATAAGGACAGTGACTCGCTCTTTTTTACGTCTAATGCCCTTATCATGGAAATAAGGATGCTTACGTAAGGGTGGATTTCTTGACAACCCGGAGATGGGACTATATATTTATGTTTTAGACGTCACGGAGGCCATGATGGATATTGAAATGAAAATCAAAGGGCTAGTGGTTGACCCTATATCAAAGATGCCCATTGTTGTTCTTGAAGACCCGAACAGCGAGCATATGCTTCCTATTTGGATCGGCGTTTTTGAAGCGAATGCCATCGCCCTGAAGATGGAAAACATTTCAACACCGCGTCCGATGACTCACGATCTCCTCAGAAACCTGCTGGAAAGATTCGATATTCCTGTCGAAAAGATCGTGGTGAACGATGTCAGAGAAAACACTTTTTATGCGACGATTTTTTGCAAATACAATAATGACATCTATGCCATCGACTCAAGGCCTTCGGATGCTATTGCCCTCGCCCTCCGTATGGATGTACCCATATTCGTTAACGAGGATGTCGTGAAAAAAGCGCACAGCCTCAAATTCGACGAAGACCTTGAGGATTCAGAAAAACTCAAAAAGTGGTTGGAAAACTTAAGGCCCGAGGATTTCGGGAAATACAAGATGTAAATTAAGTTCAATCCTTTCTGGCCCTTTTCCACTTTTTCTATCGCCACACCCATAGGGGATCCCTGACGGATGTGAACGCATCCCTCAAACAGACGCGTGCTTGAAAGCTAAAAAAGACTATTTTGAGGCGGGAGGCAAAGCATTACGTGCGCAACGAAAGGATCAGGTAGACTCCGATCAATCCAAAGATGAGGTTGGGCCCCCACGCCGCCAAAAATGGGCTGAGATAGTTCACATGTCCAAGACTTTTGAATATCCCGATGGCACCCCAGTAGATCATGACAATGCCCATGCTCACCCCGATGCCGACCAGGGTCCCCTTTTTCCCCATGGAAAAGGCAAAAGGGATCCCTAAAAGAGTCACGATGAAAGTGGCCAAGGGAAATGAGGTTTTGTGATGGAGGTCGACCTTGAACCGGGTGGTTTCAAAACCCTTTTCTTCGATATTCCGGATGTATCGTCGGAGCTCGCCGTAGCTCATCTGGTCAGGTTCTTCCCACTCTTTCAGGAAAAAGTTTTTATCCTCCACCCCGGGAAGAATCATTTCTTCCTTGGTCTCATACTTCACAGGTCTGTCTCTGTCAAAAATTCTGTACCAGGATTTTGTCAACAGAAGAGTATTTCCTTGGAGATACCCTTTCTCAGCGAAGATCCTCCTCTCTAGCATCCATTTTACGGCGTCGATTTCGAAAACGGAGAGGTGATTAAAGGCCATAGCTTCTTGATCCAAATAGCTGTAATTGTAGATGCGGTTACCTTCCCGATTCAGGACCCACCGGCGATCGAGATGGCGATAGGATCTCGCAGGGACATCGATGATCTGATACCACACCTCCTCTGCCTTTTTGTTCGAAAAAGGAAGAATATTCTCTTGGAGGTAATAGGAAAGAAAACTGACCACGATCCCCATGAACAGCAACGGCGTTATGATCCGATAAATGCTGATCCCGCAGGCTTTCATGGCTGTGATTTCGTTGAATTTGTTCAAAAGCCCCAAGCTTAAAAGTGCCGCAATCAGTGCCGAGACCGGAAGAACATAATGGACAAACTCGGGCATTTTTAGCCAAATAAAATGGAAGAACAGGCTTAGGGGCTTGTTGTGTTCATAAACACTTCCGATCCGTTCAAAAAATGTCACGATCACAAATATAAAAAGCATGCTGAAAAATGCCATTCCAAAAATAAGCAGGTATTTTCTCATAATGTACCGGTCGAGAATATTGGGGAAGCGCAGGGAAAACGGAAGGCTGTAGCGTGAAGTTTTGATATCCTTAACTTTTCCAGGAATCTCCTTATCTTTTTTTCGGCGAAACAATCTGAGCAGAGGAACAAAAAAAGAGGATTCGTTGACGGATTCAATGAAGAGATAGATCCCTATGACCGCGAACAAGATATTAGGCCCCCACATGCTCACGAAAGGAGAAATTTTTCCGTCCATGGCCAGCTGTTCACCCGCTGTGATCAAGATATAGTAGACGAGTATGATCACAATGCTGATCGTGAATCCACTCATCCTTCCTCCCTTCCTTGTGGTGGCACCCAAAGGAAGACCGAGAATGGCAAAGATCAAACAAGCAAATGGCAGGGCAAACTTTTTGTGAATCTCCACCCAATGAGAAATGAGGTCCCGATTTTTGTTCCGGTATTGAGGAGATGACTTTTCCTCCTCTGAGAATGTTTCAAGCTCTTCAAGGATTGATTTGGCATCATGGTTCAGTTCTTCGATGTCCTTGTCCCTCACATGTTTTCCACCCGAGTAACTCGAGACAATATTTTGCACAGGGAGATTCTCTTCGAACGTCTTGAATGTGGTCACTCTGTATTTGATCGGTTCATCCAGAGGATAGGAGTGGAGCACTCCATCGGTGAGCGTCAGGGTGACTTTCTGGGCTTCTTGATGGAAGTTCAGGGATCCTCTTTTCGCAAAAACCACCCGTGGCTCTTCCCGCGGTTCGGAAAAGTAAATGAAAAGGTTTCTCCAATCGTTGTCCTGAGCGATGTCCTGGATATAGAGAACCATGTTGGGAATCGACTCGTTGAACGTCCGCGGCTTGATATTGAGCTGTACTTTGGAAAGAACGGACTGCAAGAACATCTGCCTCCATTTATAGTTGGAGCGAGGCGCAAGATAAAGCGTGAGGGCTGAAGTGATTACAAACCCTAAAACAGCGAAAAAGAGAATCGGCCTGATGATTCTTTTGTGTCCAATCCCCAATGTCTTGAACGCGATAACCTCAGAATCAGAGGAAAGTCGGCTCAGGCCGGCCAATATGCCGACGGCTACAGACATGGGAAGGGTGAAGGCCAATACAGAGGGCAAAAGATAAAAAAGCAAGGAAAGCACTACAGACAAGGAAACGCCTTTAGTGATCAGGATCTCGGAAAGCAAAAGGATCTGGTTCATCAACAGAAGGAAGGAATAGACAAGAAGCCCGATGAGAAACGGGGGTAGGATCTCTTTGAGGATATACCTATCAAATAGCTTGAACACCTTCCCAAATATACCATATTCCCCTTCCGCAATCCATTCCCCAATGCTTCTGGCAAAAAGTGCGGTTATCCCGCAATAGGGAGACCGTTTCCCAAACGGTCTGTTCGGGGAACGGACCCACCAAAGAAAAATACTATGCCGGTGTAACAAAAAAAAAGGCCCCGGGCTAAACCCGAGGCCTTGTGACTTCTCGCGTTTGGTTTTAGTACATATCGCCGGGAGGCATAGAAGGCATTCTTGACTTCTCCTCCTCAGGGATCTCAGAAACCAATCCTTCTGTCGTCAGGAGCAAACCAGCAATGCTGGATGCATTCTGGAGAGCGGTGCGTACAACCTTGGCAGGATCCAAAACGCCGCCTTTCACGAGGTCTTCATATTTCTCGGTCAGGGCATTAAATCCCATGTCTTTGCCCATCTCCTTCACCTTCTCGACAACGATCGAACCTTCATGGCCCGCATTGTTTGCGATCTGACGGAGAGGCTCTTCCAAAGCACGCTTGATGATGTTCACGCCTATCTGCATATCGCCTTCCACCTTCATTGAATCGAGAACCTTTTTGCTCCTCAGGAGAGCAACCCCTCCTCCAGGAACGATCCCTTCTTCAACAGCAGCTTTTGTGGCATGCATGGCATCCTCAACTCTCGCTTTTTTCTCCTTGAGCTCTGTTTCCGTTGCTGCGCCCACTTTGATCAACGCAACACCGCCCACCATCTTGGCCAGTCTCTCCTGCAGCTTTTCTTTGTCATAATCGGATGTGGTCTCTTCGATCTGAGTTCTGATCTGTTTGATTCGCGCTTTGACATCTTCAGAAGTTCCCTTGCCTTCGACAACAGTTGTGTTGTCCTTGTCGATGACGACCTTGTTGGCATCACCGAGCCAATCAACCGTGACATTCTCCAGCTTGACACCGATATCTTCAGTGATCACTTTTCCTCCAGTGAGAACTGCAATATCTTCGAGCATGGCTTTCCTTCTGTCACCGAACCCGGGAGCTTTAACCGCACAGCACGAAAAAGTGCCTTTGAGCTTGTTGACAACCAGAGTCGCCAAGGCTTCGCCTTCGACTTCCTCTGCGATGACCAACAACGGCCGTCCCATCTTTGCCACATTCTCGAGCAGAGGTAGAAACTCGCGCAGGTTGCTAATCTTTTTCTCATGGAGCAGGATCACCGGACTTTCGAGGACACATTCCATCCTGTCCGGGTCTGTGATGAAATAGGGAGAGAGATAACCGCGATCGAACTGCATGCCTTCCACGATCTCCATAGTGGTCTCGAGACCCTTGGCCTCTTCAACAGTGATGACACCATCTTTGCCCACTTTGTCCATGGCTTCAGCGATGATTTTTCCGATCGACAGATCGTTGTTCGCAGAAATTGCGCCCACCTGAGCGATCATCTCTCCACTGACATCGCGACTCAACTTTTTCAGTTCATTCACAACTTCCAAGACGGCTTGATCTATGCCCTTCTTGATCAAATTGGGGTTGGCTCCAGCAGTGACATATTTTAGTCCTTCGGCATAAATGCTCTGGGCCAAAACGGTCGCCGTAGTGGTGCCGTCTCCGGCAACATCCGAAGTCTTGGAAGCCACTTCTTTCACGAGTTGAGCGCCCATGTTTTCGAGGGGGTCTGCCAATTCAATTTCCTTGGCTACTGTCACACCGTCTTTGGTGCTTGTTGGAGAGCCGAATTTTTTCTCCAGAACAATGTTTTTTCCCCTCGGGCCCAACGTCTCTTTAACAACATTGCTCAAAGCGTTGACACCCTTGAGAAGGGCCTGTCTTGCTTCATCTCCGAGTGTAATTTGTTTTGCCATTTTTTCTCCTTTTCACTTATTCAGGTGATTTTCGCCAATATCTCTTCTTCTCGAACGATAACGTGCTCCTCATCGTTGATGTTGACCTCAGTGCCACTGAACTTTCCGATGAGAACCTTATCACCTTTTTTAACCTCAAGAGGGATAACCTTACCGTCTTCACTCACTCGCCCTTTCCCAACGGCGATCACTTCTGCCTCCTGGGGTTTTTCTTTCGCTGTATCAGGGATGATAATCCCTCCCTTCACGGTCTCTTTTTCTTCCCAACGTTTCAGAAGAACTCTGTCATGTAAAGGAATTACTTTCATTGAACTCTCCTTTGAATTTAATTTTTAGCAGACTCGCTATCAGAGTGCTAATATAATAAAAATCCCCCCAGTTGTCAAGTAAAAAATTAAATTTTTTAGCACTCTTTTTTTAAGAGTGCTAATTTTTCCCACCTTTGCGCATCTTAGACCCCAAATCTGGCAAATTTCTCTTGAATCATTAACGAGTTGAATGCCATGACTAATCCAATTTTATCTGATTTTGAGGGCTCTAGAGAGGTTATGGAGGGTATTTCGGTGGATCCCCAGGGCTTTTGCTACTTTTGTCTTGTTCCCGTTGTATTTTTTTGTAGCTGTTTCAATATAGATCTTTTCAAACTCTCTCAAAGCTTCTTTTATAGGTAATTCCTTTTCGACCAGTTCCGTCACAAGAACAACCATTTTCTGATGGAGATTCAATTTCTCAAACTCTTTTTGCATTTTTCGTCCTCCCTCCCAGGATGTCTTCGTATGTCTCTCTGAAAGTGTCCTTCAGCTCTTGGGGGATGACCTTGGCCACAACCTTTGTGATCCCCAAACAGTATGGTGCTAAGAAAGAATTTTTAAGCGCCTGCACATTCACAGGGAAAACGAGCAAAGCGAAAACAAGAACCCCGGAGATCAAGATCCCTTTCAAAAATCCTAGTCCCCCACCCAGGATATGATTCAGGAACTTGATCGGTCCCTTGATGATCTTTGATATCAGCCATGAGATAAGCCAGCCCAAACTCAGGACAGCAACAAAGATCGTGACGAAACCCAAAAATTGCGCAAGTACTTGGCTGTTGATCCAGCGCGAGTACAGGTCAGCGATATATGGATAATAAATGAGCGCCAATATCACTCCTAATAAAACTGCTATAAGGCCTATAACCTGACGCACGAGACCTTTGATAATACCCATGACCAGAGTCACAACAATTATGATGAACAAGACAAGGTCCAACCAGTTAAAAATCATATTGGCCTCCTTTTCCTGAGTTCTTCCACCATCCAGTAGCCCCCATTTTCCAGGCTATCAAAAGGAACATTCGGCTTGATACGGCCATGGAAATCAGAGCCGGCTGTTGGAACCATATCCAGGGATACTGCCAATCCTTCATAATAGGCCGCCATCGAAGCGTCATGGTAAGAAGTGTACACTTCCATACCTTGCAATCCAAGACCTTTGAGCACTCCCAAATCTTTTTTTGTGACCTGCTGGAAAGGAGCACCCGGATGTGCCAAGACCGAAACTCCACGCGTTTGAAGGGCAATGGCCAGGACATCCTTCAGATGCACATTCTGTCGCGGCACAAATGCCGGCTGCCCTTCGGCAAAATAATCCTTGTAGAACAGATAGGGGGCATATAGCTTGTATGCACTCTCAAGATATTTTCCCAAAAGGGGATCATTTCCTTTGTCTGTCTTATTCAACAGGACTTGAGCGATGGTGACTCCCAAAGGAGGATACGCTCCTGCTTCTAGGAGAACCTCCTCCCATTCAAGAGCAAACCCGAGTTTTTGGAGCTTTCCCACCCGTTCTTTGGCCTCGAGGATCCGCCGCTGGGCAACCTCTTTCACGAGCTCTTTCACGAGCTTCATTTCCCAATCCACAAAATAGAGAAGAAGATGGAATTCCCGTTTTTCGAAGAGTGTTGTGAGCTCAATACCCGGAATGATTTCAATGCCGAGCTCATCCCCAACGCGCAGCACTTCTGGATAAGCATCCAGAGTATCATGGTCAGTGATCGATATGGCTTTGAGTCCCTTCTCTTTCGCTAGAGAGACGAGGCGGGATGGCGGATAATCTCCGTCACTGCTTCTGTCAGAATGGATGTGTAGATCGACAGACCCCACCATTAGAGCTCATTTTTATCTGTCAACAGCCGATAAATTTCCATGTACCGTTCGGAAGTTTGCTCGACAATATCCGGGGGCAACGGGGGCGGCGGCGACTGTTTATCCCAGTCTGTACTATCCAGATATTCACGGACGAATTGTTTATCCAGGCTCGGTTGTGATCGACCGGGAGTGTAGCTGGTGAGTGGCCAGAAGCGCGATGAATCCGGCGTGAATATTTCATCCACGAGGATGATGTTTGAGTCGAGAAGGCCAAACTCAAATTTTGTATCCGCAATGATGATCCCTTTAGAGAGGGCATGGAGCGAGGCCTTCTGGTAGAGCTCAACACTTATCTTTTTGATCTTTTGGGACAATTCTGAGCCCACCATTTTTTGCATCTCTTTGAACGAGATGTTAATGTCATGCCCTTCCGCGGCCTTAGTCGCAGGCGTAAAAATGACTTCGTCGAGTCTGTCACACTGTTTTAATCCTGGAGGAAGCTTGATACCGCTCGTTTTGCCTGTGGCCTTGTAGTCTCTCCACCCGGAACCTTCAAGATAGCCCCGAACGACACACTCGATAGGGAGGACTTCCGTCTTTTTCACGAGCATAGATCTTTTTTCTATGAGGTCTCTATGTTTGTGCAATTCAGACGGATAATCGCTAAAATCTGCCGTTATCATGTGATTGGGGCAGACAAGAGATGTGAACTCAAACCAATATTTGGACAACTGGGTGAGAATTTTTCCTTTGTTGGGGATCAGAGAAGGCAGCACGTAATCAAAGGCTGAGATTCTATCAGAAGCAACGATCAGAAGGCTTTCTCCGACCGCATAAACGTCCCTCACCTTCCCCTTTTTATAAAGTGGAAAGTCCGGTAAAACGATCTCTGAATAGGTGTTTTTCATAGTAGCAATAGGATAAATTAAATTCTCTCGAAAAGCAACAAAGCTGATGAAACTAGGGTGAGATGCCGATGAAGTTGATCAACCTTCCCGGACGATCTCTATCACGGCGGTGAGAGAACAGGTTCCGTTCACAGAAGGTACAGTGGTCGACAGAGAAAATATTCTTTTCCTGTACGCCGAGGGCGAGAATCTGTGAACGGTTGGCCTCTCTCAAGTCCAACACATATTTCTTTTTGTGTGAAGGGTGCCTGCTGAAAACTCCTCTATGGAGTCCTTCACGTTCGAATTTTTTCCTCAAATCCTCCCCGACTTCATAGCAGGTGCGGCTTATACAGGGCCCTAAGGCAACATAGAGAGACCCATAATCGCTGCCATAGTTCTGATGCATCGTTTGGATAGCCTTTTCGGTGATTCTCTTCAGTGTCCCTCTCCATCCACAATGGACAGCCGCCACAACTCTATTCTGTATGTCCATAGCGAGAACTGGCAGACAATCTGCGGTTTTTATGATGAGGAGAATGCCCGGAAGATCCGTCACCATTGCGTCTCCTTCGCTCCTCTCGGGAAGTGATTCAGTGATGACGCGGATGATATCCGAATGTGTTTGTCGGAGAGAGATAGGGAAAAAATCCGAAAAATCCGCGTCTGAAGCAATACTCCTCTCCTTTAGGTGACTTGTCCCAAAACCATGGACAAGATACGGGATCATAGAGAACGGCTCCACAACAATATAATCTCGGTCTTTGCGCATTATCCTTTATATTAATGAAGTCTGTTGATATTTCAAGGCCAGAATTATCACCCGCGGATTTTTTGACCTTAAGAAATGACTGTTTTTGGGACGGCTTAATTGAGTATGTTATAATTTGTCAAGGTGATGGCACACAAGAGTTTTATCCCTGCATATCTCAGGACACACAGGGAAGGGCTGCTCAAGGATAAAATCTCCCATGCACAACGCCTGCTCGAAAGCTGCTCTGTGTGTCCGCGAGACTGTCGTGTGAACCGCAAAGAAGGAGAAACAGGGTTCTGTCGTGCAGGATACTTGCCCAAAGTCTCTTCTTCCTCGCCTCATTTTGGAGAGGAACAACCTCTGGTCGGGCTCCACGGCTCAGGGACAATCTTCCTCGCACACTGCAACCTCGGGTGTCTTTTCTGCCAGAATTATCCCATCAGCCATTTGGATGAGGGCGAAGAGATCTCTTTCGAAAGGCTGGGTCGCATGATGGTGGCTCTGCAGTCCCTCGGCTGCCACAACATCAACTTTGTCAGTCCGACCCATTATGTCCCGCAAATACTCAAAGCGCTCCCCAACGCCATTGAATATGGGCTATCAGTCCCCCTTGTGTACAATACAGGTGGCTACGATTCTGTGGAGACGCTCCAACTTTTGGACGGGGTCTTCGACATATACATGCCGGATCTCAAATACAGCACAGGGGAGATCGCTGAAGAGTACTCCCAGGCCCAAGATTATCCCCAAGTCGCCCAGCTAGCGATCAAGGAGATGTTCCGGCAAGTGGGAGACCTGGTCTTGGACGACACAGGAATCGCGCTCAGAGGGCTGCTCGTCAGACATCTCGTTCTTCCTTCTGGACTAGCAGGCACACAAGAAGCGATGCGGTTCCTCTCCCAGGAGATATCAAAAAACACCTATGTCAACATCATGGCCCAGTACTACCCCTACGGAGATATTCCGGAAGGCTCACTCCTAAACAGGAGGATATCTAAGCTTGAATACATCCGTTCCGTCGAGATCGCCAAAAAAGAAGGGATCACCCGTCTCGATTGACTTCCCTTAGCGACATTTTTCGACCTTGCCCCTCAACTTTTTCGGAATTATTAAAAAACAGAGACCTCCCAAAAAGGATCAGGAGGGATGAAAAGAGAAACACGATCGCAGCTAAGGGCAGAAATGCGGAGCGGATTCCCAAGGCTTGAGACATCCAACCGAAGATAACGGGTCCAAAGGCAAACCCCAGATCGACAGAGGCGGTGAAGAGGCTCAAGGTCATCCCTTTTTCTCGACTCGAAGTGCCGACAACGGCGAGTGCGGAAAGGTGGGGATACAAAATTCCGGTCCCGAGGCCCCAGACCAATCCTGAGAGAGCAAGGAGAATATTGTCTTGAGAAAAATACAAAAGGACTGCCCCGCCGGCTAAAAAATAAAATGCGGGTAACACAAGTTGGGGATTGCCCCAAAACAAGAATTTTTTCCCGCCAAATAACCTGAGACAAACGGCGGTCAGGCCGAGCAACATGTAAAAATATCCTGCCCTCATCGAAGACCCTTTATAGGCAAGCAATGGGACAAAAGACAGGCTGGAGCTCAATCCAACCTCGAAGATGAAAGCGAGTAAAAAAATGATGAGCATCCGCTTCTGTGCCAGCAGGCGCAAAAAACCTATTCTTTGAGAATCTGGCTCCTTCGGCATTCGGGGCATCGGGCTTTTGATGAACAAGATGGAAAGGAAGGGGATGGCCACAAAGATGGCGGCCACAAGAAAAAAATAGAAAAAACCATACTTCTGGATGATCACCTCAGCAACGTATGGGATCAGGAGCAGCGGTAGCATAAAACCTGTAGAGACAACGCCGATGGCATAGGTTCTGGTTTTTTCAGGAACGGCAAGGATCGTGATCAACATCGCAGCAAGGACAAAAACAGAAAAAGCAAGACCATGACAAATCCTGATAGCAAAAATCTCCCAGCCGAGATCTTTCACAAAGACATACAGGCAAGTCACTAAAAACATCAGACCGAGGCCGGCCACACACACCCTTTTGGGCTGCACACGACCCAGCAGCCATCCCGCAAGAGGCCTTGAAAGAAAGGCTGCGAAGGAAAAGATGCCTATAACAAAACCTATCTGTCGCGGTGATCCTCCAAGGCTCTCCAGAAAAAGGGGAAGGAGGTTAAGCACGGCCAAGGAAGAAAAGGCCATCAGAACCAGAAAATGCATGGCCAGGACAACTCTGGGCAAAGCTCTCTCCTGGGTCAAAGAGCTTGAATTTTCCATGGAGAAGAAAAGTTATTCTGTTCGGGTGGCTGATTTAAAACAGAAGCTTCGATAATGCTCGATAACATCCAGGATGAGATCTTCTTTTTTCATCTTCAAGATCTCTGAAGGGGCGATATCTTTCATGAATCGGCCTTCTGTTTCTTCCATAGGACTGTTCTTGTCCTTTCTTCCCTTGAGACATAACTTGAGCTGAAGCTCAAGAGAGTTTTTCGGAAACAGGATGATGTACAAAAAATGCTCGACCCTGGATTTGGGAAAATTGATCTGGAAGGCGATCGATCTTCCTTTAGATTTTTTTATTCTTGAATTTATCCTGTAATTTTTGAGCTCTTCCCCCACGCTTTCAAAGGCAGGTTCGACAACGAATTCACAAAACTGATCGAAATTTTTAATGGTCTCGTCTTTGCTTCTCTCAATGATCCTGTATCCTTCAAAGAAACTTGCCAGATTTTCTTTCCAATCCTTTGTCATGTCGGTCCTCAGGCTAATCTTGGGGTTGCTATTCTATCACACTTCTTAGGGAGTTTCTATCCGCTCCCACTCTTCGTAAGCATCCTTATTTCCGTGATAAGGGCATTAGACGCAAAAAAGAGCGAGAAAGCCAGTTGACATAGGTTATTATTTCTATAAAATATGCAAACACGTTGGAGTCTTTCATGAAAATCAACACAAAAACAGCTCGTTCGATGGCTTTTCTCCTGTGGCTGGCAGGACTCATGATTTTCCCGAATCCTGGGACGTTATTCGGAGAGGAAGACCAGACATTCGTCCAGAGAGAACAGGCATGGAGAGCAAATCGGGATGAAGAGATGCGCTCGCCCACGAGCTGGTTGAATATCGCCGGTCTTTTTTGGCTGAAGGAGGGAGAGAACGGATTTGGGACTGCAGAGAGCAATCCGATCAAGCTCCCCAAGGGCTCGGCCCCCCTTTTTGCAGGCAAATACATCCTCAAAAATGATACGATCACAGTGATCGCAGAAAAGGGTGTTGCGTTTAAGGTTGAAGAACGTCTCATCGATAGACGAGCACTCAAAGGAGATGATACTGGGAAGCCTGATGTGATCTTATTGAACAGCCTGCGCATGTGGGTGATCAAACGATTCGGCCGGTATGCGATTAGACTGCGCGACCTGAATCACCCCCCATTCCTAAATTACCAAAGACTCAATTTTTTTCCCCCTGCTGAAAAATTCAAGCTCGAAGCGGAATTCCACCCTTTTCCGGAACTGAAGAAGATGGAAGTCGGAACTGTACTGGGTGAATACACTGTAATGGATTCACCGGGTTATGTAGTTTTTAGAATCGACGGGAAGGAATACCGGCTTGATGCATTCTCAGCTCGGCCCAAGAAGCTTTTTTTTATTTTCGGCGATGAGACGAACGGAGAGGAAACTTACGAGGCTTCGCGCTTCTTGGAGGCGGACATCCTGAACAACGGCAAAGTCGACCTGAACTTCAACAGAGCATACAATCCCCCCTGCGCGTACACTTCATACGCCACCTGTCCCCTTCCCCCTCCGCAAAATCAGCTCAAGATTGCCATCAGAGCCGGAGAGAAAAAATATCCAGATTCCCATCATTGAGAGGAGAGACGCCATAGAAGAGGCGCGTTCTGTCTGAATTTAAACAGGAGGAGTTATTCGTTCTTTATAAGCGCAGCAAACTTCCGCCCGAATTCCTTCGCGCTTTCCATGTCTTCCTCGGTCGGGCTGCCGATAAATTCAAACGTGTCCACAATCTCCCATTTTAAAGGCTCCACGATTTGCTTCACACCTCTCAAGGCTCCTCCACTCCAACCATAACTTCCAAAAAAGGCAGCCTTTTTTTGCCTGATCCTCTTGTGGGCAGCCATGTGGAGGACTTCGGCCATCGTAGGGAAGAGCGACACTTCGTAGGTGGGAGCACCGATCATGACTCCGCGCTTCGTCCAGAGGGAGGGGAGGATGTAACTGACGTGCGTGCGGGCCACATCAAAAATATCCAGAGGGACACCTCCAGAGGCAAGCCCCTCGGCGACGGCATTCATCACAATTTCTGTGTTTCCGTACATAGAACCGTAGATGAGAGTCACTCCCGGTTCTGTCGCTCCATCGGCACACTCCGCCCATTTCTTATATTGGCTCACGATCAGGGGGATGTTCTTGCGCCAGATCAGACCATGGGAAGGAGCGAGGATGTCCGTGGGAAGGTCTTTCAATTTTTCGATGGCGGCGAGCACACGAGGACTAAAATTCGCTACAATATTCACATAGTAGCGGAGGGCTTCTTTCACGTAAAACTCCGTGGATTTGCAGTCATCATCGAAGAGGGCCCCTCGAATGGCTCCATAGCTTCCAAAGGCATCACAACTGAACAGGATTTTATCCAGAGGGTCATACGTCATCATTGTCTCCGGCCAATGAAGAAAAGGCGTAGAGAGGAACTGAAGACTCCTCTTTCCCAGAGATAGACTATCTCCATCACTGACCACCAAAACGTTATCCGTAATAGAGAAGAATGTTTTTAGCAGATCCTTCGTCTTTGCCGTCCCGACGAGAGTCACCTGTGGCGCAATCCTTCTCAGCGTCCGGATAAGACCAGAATGGTCGGGTTCCATGTGGTTCACGATGACATAATCGATCTTGGTGATGTCTGTGACATGATCGATCTTGGAAAAATATTCATCCGCTTTGATCGACTTGGTTAGATCAATGATCGCTTTTTTCTCATCATTGATGAGGAATGAATTGTAAGAGACGCCCTCCTGAGCGATGGGCCATAATCCCTCAAAAAGGTCGGTTGTTCGGTCATTCACTCCTATATAAAAAATGTCAGGTTTGATCTCTGCTTCGGGCATGGTCTCTGTTCTCCTTCCTAGAGTTAACCTTCGATTCTAATGGCTGCGCAATGAATATGCAACCCCTAAAGGGCCTCTGGTAAGGCAACAGAGTTTCTTCTTTACCTTGATAAAGGGTTATGGTACATATACGGGAAAAAAGACGAGGCGCACGAGAGCTCGTTCTTGAGGAGAAAGACATGAGCGCTCTTGATAAAAGTCAAAGAGGCAGCTGGGGATCCAAGATCGCTTTCATCTTTGCTGCGTCCGGCTCGGCTATAGGCCTGGGCAACATCTGGCGTTTTCCTCTTATGGTCGGCCTGAACGGCGGGGCCATCTTTGTCTTTTGTTACATACTGGCCATCATCTTTGTCGGTTTTCCGGTCATGCTGGCAGAATTCACCCTTGGCCGACACACAGCTAAAAATCCCGTAGGGGCTTACAATACCATAAAACCTCGGTCTGTATGGCAACTGTTCGGCTACATGGGAGCCCTGGGAGGAGCCTGCATTCTTTCATATTACGGCGTCATTGCAGGCTGGGCTCTCGGATATTTATACAAAACCGCCGCCGGCGCTTTCCGAGGGGATATCACACTGGCACAATCCAATACTCTTTTCCTGAATTTTGCCGCCAATCCTCTTGAGACGATCTTTTGTTTGTTTGTAATCGTGGGAATCACCACATTTGTCATATCAAAAGGAGTTCGGGCGGGAATCGAGAGATGGACAAAAATCCTCATGCCCATTCTCTTCGGCTTGATCATTCTCCTTGCTATAAGGGCTGTGACCCTTCCCGGAGCAGGCCCCGGACTCTCTTTTTATCTCAAGCCTGATTTTTCAAAGCTCAACATGACCGTAATTTTTTTCGCGCTGGGACAGGCATTCTTTTCATTAGGGTTGGGAGTGGGCACGATGATCACTTATGCCAGCTATCTGTCCAAAAGGGAGAACCTCGTCACATCCGCGGGGTGGGTGTCTTTTTCAGACACGCTCATCGCTGTTTTTGCCGGAATTATCATCTTCCCCACTCTTTTCGCTACGCCCGGAGTCAGTCCCGAGAATTTTTCTATCGATACGGGGCTCATGTTTCAAGTCTTCCCACTCATCATTTCTAAGATTCCCGGGGGATACTTCTTCGGAATCCTCTTCTTTTTTCTTCTTCTGGTCGCAGCGCTGACTTCAACCGTTTCCATGATGGAAATTCCTGTGGCCTATTTTGTGGATGAGCGCAACTGGCCACGACGGAAGGCCACATTTCTCGTGGGTGCCTTCTGTTTTTTCCTCGGGATCCCCTCGGCCTTATCCGTAGGAGGTGTGCCGGCACTGACTCAGTGGGGATTTTTGAGGAAAATGGACCTCGCCTTCGGCAACATCGTGTTGGCAGTGGGCGCACTTGCCATCTGCCTGTTTATCTCTTATGTTTGGAAGGTAAAAAATGCGCTGAAGGAGATTGCCTTGGGGAGTGGCCGCTTCAGGTTGAAGCACCTTTGGGTCTTCAGCGTAAAGTATGCAGCTCCCATAGTCATTGTCATCATACTTATCTTTATAAGAAAATTAACAGGATGACATGATGTGTTCCAGATTCACAGATTTAGAGAAGCTTAGGAACAAAGGCAATTCTTTACCAATTGACTTGTTTTGTGATAAAACCATGGATTAAAAATATGTCTTTTGACAAAATGCCCTTAGTAGAGACAGGATGAACGGTCAGGACCAAAACCAAAGAGGCCATTGGGGTTCGAAACTCGCCTTCATCTTCGCGGCGACAGGTTCAGCCATCGGACTCGGGAACATCTGGCGCTTTCCGATGGTGGTGGGGAAATACGGCGGAGCCGTGTTTGTCTTTGTCTACATACTCGCTGTTGCACTTGTCGGCTTTACCGTGATGCTGGCGGAAATGACAATCGGCCGGCACACACAGCGGAATGCGATCGGAGCTTTTGAAAAAATAAAGCCCCGTACACCCTGGAAGATCATCGGCGCTTTGGGCCTCCTGACAAGCATCTGCATCCTTTCCTATTATTCTGTGATCGCCGGCTGGGCCGTAGGATATTTTGTTAAAACCGTTTCCGGAACATTTAAGGGAGGCATCACAAGTCAGTTGAGTGAGCAGATCTACACCAACTTCGTTTCCAATCCGCTTATGACGACCGTCTGTTTTTTTGCAGTCATCGGGATCACGACATTCATCATCTCCAAGGGTGTGCAGAGCGGTATCGAAAGATGGACGAAAATCCTCATGCCCGTCCTGTTGCTGTTGATCCTCTATTTGGCTATAAAAGCACTGACTCTACCCGGTGCAGGGCAGGGTGTTTCCTTTTATCTCAAACCGGACTTTTCCAAGCTGAACGGCACGGTCGTTCTCTTTGCCTTTGGCCAGGCGTTTTTTTCTTTGAGCATCGGCATGGGAATCATGATCACCTACGGAAGCTACATCTCCAAATCCGATAATTTGGTAACCTCGGCAGGATGGGTCTCATTCTCGGATACTCTCGTCGCATTCCTTGCCGGGATCATCATATTTCCCACCCTTTTCGCCATTCCCGGCATCGAACCCACAGCCGGTCCGGGGCTCGTGTTCAAAGTGTTTCCGTTGATTTTTTCTAAAATCCCCGGGGGCAATTTCTTCGGGATTCTTTTCTTCACACTGCTGCTGGTCGCGGCCATCACCTCGACCATATCACTCCTGGAAGTCTCTGTCGCCTACTTCATCGACGAGCGGAACTGGTCGAGAAAAAAGGCGGCTTATCTTTTGGGAGGTTTTGCCTTTCTGCTCGGGATCCCCTCTGCCCTCTCTTCCGGAGGGATGAAGTTGTTCACGGATATTGATTTTATGGGAAAATTCGATATCATTTTTGCCAACATCTCCTTGGCCGTTGGCGCACTCCTGATCTGCATTTTTGTGGGTTGGATCTGGGGCATAAAAAAACCGGTGGAAGAAGTGCGTTCGGGAAATCCTCGCTTCAAAATACGCCTTCTCTGGCTCTTTTCCCTCAAATTTTTCTCCCCTATCGTGCTTATCATCATTCTTATTTTCATCAAAAAAATCATTACAGGATAGCGATAACATGAAGAAAAAATTCATTGTCTCCTCGATTGCAATCATCTTTTTCTTCGGGCTTCACTCTGTGAATGCAGCCGATATCCAAGGCAGGGTCACACTCTTCCCCAAAGGGACGCCTTACACAAAAGGCTCCATCCTGGTTCGACCCATCGCTGAGGATGTTTTCATAAAAGCCGATATCGATAAAGAGGGAAACTACACCTTTTCTGACCTCGACCCAGGCAAGTATGTCATCAAAATGGACCTGTATGGCCTGACACCCATCGAGCAGGAGATCGAAATCAAAGATCCGGAAGAGACACTGGTCCTTGACCTCCCCATATCCCTTTCCTTTTTGGATAAGGTCCTTGTTTCCATCAAGGACTTCAGCGATTTCGTCTGGTTTCCTGTCATGGTGGTTCTTCTGCTCGGAGTGGGGATCATGCTCACGTATATCTGTCGTCTGATCCAGGTGCGACGGCTATTTCTCGCGTTGAAAATCGTCCTAGAGGGCGCCCTCCACAAAGATAAAGCTGAAAAAGGGGAGGGAGACATCACCCCATATGCTGCCCTTATGACCGCCCTTGCAGCCACAGTCGGGAACGGCAATATCGCCGGTGTCGCCACAGCCATCGCGACCGGTGGGCCGGGAGCCCCTGTCTGGATGTGGATCGCCGGTTTTCTCGGCATGGCCACAAAATATGCAGAGGGATTCTTTGGAGTCAAATTCCGGGTGAAAAATAAACGGGGCGAGATGTCTGGCGGCCCGATGTATTACGCACGCATGGGGATCAAGAACGAAAAATTAGCTAAATTCATGGGGATGTTCTTTGCGATCTGCGGTGCTTTTGCCTGTCTGTTCGGAACGGGCAACATGGCCCAATCCAATTCTATGGCTCTGGCTTTTAACGACCAGTTCGGCGTGCCCTTTTGGTTGACAGGCCTGGTCATCACAACTATGGTCGGGGCTGTTATCCTGGGCGGGATCAAGAGGATCGGGGGCGTGTCTGAGCGCCTCGTTCCAACGATGATCGTCTTCTACTTTTGTGGAGCCGTTGTCGTCATCCTGGCGAATATCACAAATTTGCCGGCCGCATTTACCGTCATCTTTAAATCTGCGTTCTCTGTGAAGGCCTTGGGGGGAGCCATGGTCGGAACGTCCATGAAGCAGGTGGTCCAGATCGGCGTGCGCCGTGGCTTACTTTCCAATGAGTCGGGATTGGGTTCTGCAGCAATCGCCCAATCCGCCTCCAAATCCTCCGACCCCTCAAAAAACGGTCTTATCGCTATGACCGGGACTTTCATCGACACCTTGTGTGTGAACACGCTGACCACTCTGACTATCGTCATCACAGGTATGTACCTCAAAACCGCTACATTCGGAGCGACGAACGGTCTCACGTCCACAGCTTTGACTGCGGCTGCGTTCAGTTCCGTCATCCCCTCCGGCGGTTATATCATCGCACTCAGTTCGTTCCTTTTCGGATATTCGACCCTCCTCGGATGGTGTTATTACGGAGAGAAATGCCTGGAGTACATCTTCGGCACAGGAGTCGTGCTATCTTACAGAGTTGTGTTTCTCGGTTTGTTGTTCGTCGGCTCGATCCTCCAGGGTGTTCACCTCAACATCGTCTGGCTCATCGGAGACACAGCCAATGCTTTTATGGCCTTTCCCAACCTGGTGTCCCTGATCTTGCTGAGTGGCCTGCTCGGAAAAATCACAAGAGATTATTTTTTCAAAAAGCATAAACCATAGAACTCAGGCACCCTCGATGCCACGAAAAAAAGATATTCTTGTCTTTTCGCTCAAACTCATTTTCAGCGTCACTGTCCTGGCCTTTATCCTGATCTCCCGGACTTCCCTCCAGGATATCTTCACCACTCTCAAGAGCGCCGATCTCCTTTTCTTAGGGATATCCTTCTCCCTTCACGCACTGGGGCTTTTTATCAGTGCCGTGCGCTGGCAGATCCTCATCAAAGCTCAAGATGACTATGCCACCATCGGTTTTCTTGCAAAGTCTTATCTGGTCGGCGCATTTTTCAACCTCTTCCTTCCCACCCGGATCGGCGGTGACGTGGTTCGCATCTGGGATGGCTCTAGATACTCAAAATCACTGGTCAAGTCTTCAGCCATTGTTCTGGTCGAACGCCTGACCGGTGTGATCGTTCTCCTTATTTTCGCTTTGTGTGCCTCTCTGCTCCGGTTGGAAATGGCTCAGAAATTTCCTGTGATCTGGGTGTCACTCATCATGAGCTTTTTGGGATTCGGGGTCCTTATTCTTTTTCTGACACCCGTCGCCGAAATTTTTCTTGGAAAATTCCCGGAAAAAAATCCTTTCGCCAAAATCAAACTAAAGATCTCCCGATTCAGAGAGACCATCCTCTTATACAGGAAGAAGTCAGGAGCTCTGGGCAAAGCTTTCTTCTGGGCCATACTGCTCCAGGTCAATGTTATTTTTCACTACTATTTGATAGGCAAAGCCCTTCACTTGGATATCCCTTTCTTGGACTATTTTATCTTTATTCCCATCGTCCACCTCATCCTGCTCATTCCATTCACCATCAATGGCTTGGGACTGAGGGAGGGGACATACATGGAGATCTTCAAATATTATGGGATATCATCTGCAGCTGCCGTCTCTTTTTCCTGGATCGACCTGGCATTCATGCTGGTCGTTGGCATCGCTGGAGGAATCATCTATATCTTCAGAAAATGAAAATTTTGGATCATTCGTGTGACTCAATCAATACTGTGGTAATATACATATGAGACTCTAATAGTCTCTTAAAAACAAAAGATAACATATTGGGCAGTAAAAATATAAAATCTGGACACGTGATTCAAAACGCCTTTCGGTATGTAGTGATTCTCTGTGTTCTTATGACTCTTTTCAATTCCCCTCCTAGCAATGGCCAGCAGGAAATCTCGGATTATGAAAAACGTCTGGAAGAGATCGCGGCACAAATCGATAATCTCAAAATGCAGATCAAAAGAGGAGAAAGGAAAAAGACCTCAGTTCTCAATCAACTGGACAAGATCGGCTTCAATAAGCGACTGATCAAAAAAGAGATATCTCTTTACGATATTCAGATGAAAAAAGCAAACGCAGAGTTGTCTTCGCTGGACAGGAAAATTCCCGAATTGAGAACTGCCCTGGATAAAGAAAAGGAATCGATCGGAAAGATCCTGACCATTCTTTACAAATATGGGAGGATAAACTTCATCGATTTTATAATCGAAGCCGACGACATAGGCAGTCTTCTCCAAGGGAACAAACAGCTGGTTCTTTTGGCCCAGCATCAAGATCAGATCGTGGCGGATTACCTTCAGACACTGAATGAGCTCCGTGCGGCAGAGAAAAAGCTCGGGGATAAAAAGCAGGAGGTCTCTAAGCTCATCCTGAACGCCGAACGAAAAAAACAGGAGCTCGAGGCAGAGGAAAAGAAAAACAGCGCCTTGATCACCCAGATCGAACAGAACAAAACAACACATTTGAAAACCATGGAAGAGTTGCAAGACCGGGCCGAACAACTCCAAAACCTGATGAAAAAGATTCTCAGCAGCCAGCTCCCCTCCTCGATCACTCTCATTCCGCTCTACGAGAAAAAAGGAGCACTTCCTTGGCCGGTGACGGGTAGAGTGGTTTCGCGTTATGGTCTCCAGAGACACCCTCGCTTCAGCACCATCACGATGAACAACGGTGTGGAGATTGCGCCGGATAAAAACATGGTCGTCAAGTGCATTCATCCTGGAACAGTGGCGTATACGGACCACTTCCAAGGCTATGGAAACCTGATCATCATCGATCATGGAATGAGCTACTATTCACTCTACGGGCACTGTTCTGATTTTCTCGTAAAAAAGGGAGACCCGGTCCAAGCTGATCAGTCCATAGCTATCGTGGGAGATTACAGTTCACTCAAGGGGACTACTCTTTATTTTGAAATACGCTATAAAACCAAACCTCTTAATCCCTTGCAATGGTTAAAACGAAGATGATACAATTTGCGGTCGAGGCGCATTAAAATGGCTATCGGAAGAATAAAATTCATACTTATCCCCTCACTTTTGACAATCACTCTTGTTGTCCTGCTGGGAAAGAATATCCTGCCAGGATCGTCCCATAAGATCTCCTCTGATGACCAGTTCCAGATCGTGGGAAGCGTGGCCTATCTTATAAGAGATGAGTATGTCGAGGAGCCTAATCCTACGAAAACCATGGATGGTGCTTTTCGGGGGCTGGTGGACTCTTTAGATATTCTCTCAAGCTATTTAGACGCCGCCACCGTCCTCAGGTATGAACAGCGCAAGGACGCCGACCTCAAAGATACGGGGATCGTGATGTTCAAAACATACAACAGCTTCCCCGTCGTCATCGGTATCAGAGAGAACTCTCCCGCCGAAAAAGCGGGAATAAAAGTGGGAGAATCGATCAGTGTCCTTAACGGCCGGTCCACACTGCCCATGAGCATGCTCGAGATCAACCTTCTCCTAAAAGACAAAACGACAACGCCTGTTCAGCTCAAAATCCTTAAGGGGACCGGTGCTCAAATCATCAGCGTGGATAGAGAGACAATTCCCCAAGAACCCTATTCCTACGCACCCGCAAGAGGCACCAGCGGAGTTTTAAAGGTTCAAAGGTTGTATCCACCTTGTGTCGACATGCTGAAAGGAAAATTAGTGCCCACGCTGAAGACGAAGACAAAACCTCTTATTTTAGACCTGAGAGACTGTGCTGAAGGAGACATTGAAGAAGCTCAAAGGTTGCTCAATGTGTTCATGGAGGACAAAAAATCCGGTTATTTTGAGAATCGCCAAGGAGTTGTGGAGAATCTGATGCTTCCCGGAACAGCTGAGCTCGAAGAGCTTCCTTTGATCGTTTGGACCAATCAAGCTACAATCGGCCCTGCCGAAGCTGTAGCAGCAGTGCTTAAAAACCATAAAAAAGTCAAGGTCATAGGTCTCAAGACCCCAGGACTTGTTTCTAAACAGCGCTTCATATCCCTCAATGACGGAAGCGGTCTTCTTCTAACATCGGCCATCTTCCACCTGGAAAAAGACATGGACTTTTGGGAAAAAGGGATAGAACCGGATATTAAAATTGATGTTGAGGATATGACTTCAAGCGCCTATCTCAGAGCGATGCAACCGCTTCTCGCTAACTAGCCGTTCATGAGAGCTTTCAGATCTCATCAAACTGATTCCTCAGAGAGATTTCTTCTGGGTCTTTATATTTTTTTCTTGGGTCTAGCCCTCCTCTCCGTCTTGGGTTTGGACTATATCCAGTGGAAAAGAGGTGAAGGTTCCTATATTTTTTCGTCTGTGATGAAAAAAAAGGAAGTTGCGGCAGAAGTGGAAAAAAAGGCTAAAGAAGAAGATATTTATCAGGTTCTGATGGAAACCATCTCAGACTCGGGTATTCCCGAGGATTCCGTCAACCAGTACACAGATGATGAAGGTGTTTATCACTTATGGGTTGACCTCCCCCTCAAAAAATACAGCCAACTCGAATCCTCTTTCACCGACTCTTTTCGGCAAGGCGATTTCCATATCACAAAAAAAGAGGAACAACAAACAGATGAAAAAAAGTATTATCTCTGGGAAGTCAAAGACATCCGGGAGCGGAAGCTCACTTTGCTTTTTTCGTGTGAAAAAGAAGGGGTTACTATTGCTAAAAAAACTGCCCCTCCCCCTGCCGCAAACAAAGTCGCGCTGATCGTTGATGATATGGGATACAGCCTCCACGCCATCAATGAGCTGTGTTCTATCGGGCGGCCCCTCACCATAGCCATAATCCCCTACAGCCCTTTGGCATCTGAGATCGCCACCATATCCAGACAACACAACCTGGAAGTCATCCTCCACCTTCCTATGGAATCCATCAACAATGAGGAAGAAAATCACACCAAAGGAATGATCAACTCTGGAATGAGTGAAGAGGAAATCATCGGGATCGTCGAAAAAGACCTCAACCAAGTGCCTTATATCCGAGGCGTCAACAACCACATGGGTTCAAAGATCACAGCCGACTCACAGTTGATGCACATTATTCTGGAGCGTCTCAAAAAAAGAGATCTCTTTTTTATAGACAGCCGAACGACTGGCAGCTCTGTCGCCTTCACCATCGCTCAAAGCCTGAACATCCCAACCGCTTACAGGAATGTGTTCCTGGATGGAGAGCTCAACGAGAACTACATCAAGGGACAACTGATCGCACTCTTCCGCCAGGCCCAAAAAAACGGTTTTGCACTCGGGATCTGTCACCCGACAGAAAAGACCTTGAAGGTGCTCAAAGAGAATTTTCACCTTGTGGACGAATACGGACTGGAACCCGTACTCGCTTCACAAATCGTCAGATCCCCCTAACTCAGGGACTTCGTCTCATTCCATGTTTGAAAATGTGTATAATCCCATTGAATAAAATGACGGTATCCATTATGATGGAGACACCCTCAAGGAGGAGACAAATGAAACGATTCGCATTTCTTTTTGCGGTGATACTTCTGGCTGTAATCCTTGTTTTTGTTCTTCAGAAAGCGGGACTATGGAAAACCATAACAGCTGAAGACCTGGAGGCATCTATCGAGGTTGTGGACGTGGACACCTTCTGGACGGATAAATACTACCAACCATGGCCGCCTCGATTGATCCTAGTCCCTGCCATTTCTTTTAGAGTAAAAAACCTCACCGAAAAACCGCTCAAGTATATAAATTTCAACGCCAATTTCAGGTTTATGGATGATTTTGAGAACCTAGGAGACTCCTTTCTGGCCGCCATCCGGAACAACCCGATCCCACCTGGAGATAAAAGCGAAGTCATCACGCTCAAGAGCAACTACGGTGTTGAAGGAAAAACTCTTGCCACATTCAAAGATAATCCTCACTGGAAAACGGTGTTTGTCAAGCTCTTTGCCCAGTCGAAAGGATCGCAATTCCTGACCATAGGAGAGTATGAGATCTCCAGAAGGATCGATTTCAAAGAACCGGAACCAGTCGGGATGGAACAAAAAGAGAGCGAAGGGGAAAAAGAGTTGAAAACGGAAAAGAAGAAAAAAGAGGATTAACGAGTCACTTCCCCCAAATCCACCAGAGTGCTTATCTCTATTTTTTATCCATAATTTTGCTGTGATATGAATAATTCGGCTGGAAGCTGGATTATTCAGGTTAGTCGAGGGGAGGATCCGCCATCAAGATCTTGATATAGCTTTTTGCCCGAATACCCGTCATGTATTTTTCCAATTCCTCATCTTGCTTTTCCTTGAAGAGCTCATTCTCGATATCCTTTCGGGCTTCCTGAAATTCTCTCAGTCGCCTTTCCTTTTTTTCCACGAGCTTTAGTCTGTACCAGGCACCCTGGGTGTTGAGCCAGGGCGTCACGCTCCCCACCTCCAAATTCTCAATGGCCTGCTCCAGATCCTTTTGGAGTTCGCCTTCCTTGAAACTCCCCAGATCTCCCTGAGAATCCTTTTCCGGGCCTTCGGAAAACTCGCTCGCAATCTGACCAAAATCTTCCTTGGCTTGAATTTTTTGGTCGATTTGCTGCTTCTTAGATTCGATCTCCTCCTGGCTTTTCCCCTCCTGGGCGATATAGATCATCTTGAGTGTATATTCGACCGGTTCGATAAAATCCTCCTGATGGGACTTATAATAGCTCACGATCTCAGAATCATCGATCACGATCTTCCTTCCCACCTCAGAAAAAATGAGGTTCTGCTTGAGCATATTCTGTTCCATCTGTTTGACAAAATCTTCATAGGTTAGGCCCTGTTGGGCGAGAGCTCTTCGAAGCTGTTCATCGGTTGTCAGGTTGTTTTCCTTCTTTATGTTCTCAAGAGTCATCTTCACCTGCTCTGAGACATTGAGTCCGAGCTTTCTTGCCTCTTGGAGAAGTAGAATGTCAGTAATCATGGATTCCATTAGGTTTTTTTTCATGATTCCTTCCTGCTGACTCAATTCCTCACCCTGCAGCTGTGATCTCAATATCCGCAACCGTGATTGGTACTCCTGCCTGTACTCAGACAGAGTAATGATATCGTCATTGACAACGGCCACGATCGCCTCGACAACGTCCTGCCCAAAGATGCCGCTGGCCATACAAAGGACACAGACAATTCCGATAGCCTTATTCACTCTCTTCATGTTCAATCCTTTGGTAGCTGAAGGAAAGATGACTCGGATAAGTCCTCCAGTCCCACCGGGACTTAAGATTCGCGATGTGTTCTGAAAGGAATTGCTTGATTCTCTGGTTCAATATTTTAATCTTGATCTCAGGAAAAGCGCTGTCCTCTGGAACAAGCTCCGGTTCTAATTTCTCATCCAGCCTGAATATATGGTACCCGTAAGAAGACTCAACAACGGGACTGATCTCTCCGGCCTTCAAGGAGAAGATCACCTTCTCCATCTCAGAGGGAAGCTGGCCCATCTCAAACAGGCCCATCATCCCTCCTTTCGTTGCTTCCACTCCCTGCGACTCCTTTTGAGCGATCTCTCGAAAGACGCCTTCATCGGAATTCTTGACACGCTCCAGTATTTCGACCGCTTTGTCTTCAGTCTGAAGAAGGATCTGGCTGACTCTCACCCTTTCCGGTCGTAAAAATTCCCGTTTGTGTGTTTCATAATATCCTTCGACTTCCTCGTCAGTGACATCGATCCGATCTGCCTGTTGCGACAAGTACTTTTCGATCACAAGCTTTTCCAAAAGAGTATTGTAATCCAAATCATCCAGGGGGCTTTTCTTTTCATTGGACCAAGATTCTCTCGTCAGTTTGGCCAAATAGTTCTTCTGTTCCTCGACTGTCAAGGAAATATTCTGGGCTTTTGCTGCCTGAAGGAGGATCTTCTCATCGACGAAATCATCAAAAAGACGACTGAGCGAGCTCAAGGTGAGATCGCTGTATTCCTGTCCAGCGATGGAGAGCAAGTATTTTTCAAAATCAGAGTTGGAGTAGGAAGAGTCGCCGATCTTGAGAATCACACTGTTCCTTTTTTCTGGGGCGTCTGTTTTGTATGCAGGCACTCCCTCTTCCGGGACCTGTTTCTCACAACTCACAAAAAGGCCAAACACAAGCCCGAGAATCAATGAGGTGCGAAAACAACGTTTCAATATCAAGTGCTCCATCTGATTTGATTTCTGTCCATTATATTACACTTGGCTTAACTCCTTCAAGATGGAGATCGTTTCATCCAAGGCCTTTTCTTCCCCATCCGAATGAAGCTCCACACTCAAAATCCCCTGGGGCGTGATCGATCCCGAGTATTTCTCAAAAAGCCGCGTCATCCTTTCGATATCCGCTGTGGATGAAGGGACGAATTTGAGAATGATCTTCCGGCCGATACGGTCGATCGCCTGGATCTTGATCCTCTGTGCGAGAAATTTTATTCTCCCGTAACGGAGGAGATTGACCACACTCAGCGGAAGGGGGCCGTATCTGTCCTGAATCTCTTCTCTGATCCGGTCCAACTCCTCCGAGCTCTCAACAGAGGAGATCCTTTTGTAGAGGTTGAGCCTGAGGTTGATCTGAGGCAAATAGCTTTCTGGAATACGCATTTCCACCTTCATGTTTATCTCACTCTTGATCTCTTCTTGCTCTTCGCCTTTGACCTCACCGATCGTCTTTTCGAGAAGATTCATGTAATAGTTAAATCCCACTGCTTCCATGTACCCATGCTGCTCCAAACCAAGAAAGTTACCCGCTCCCCTGATCTCCAAATCCTTGGCCGCCAACCGAAACCCTGAGCCCAGCTCGCTGAACTCCTGCAGGGCTTTCAGCCTCTCTTTGGCCAGTGATGTCATTTCCGTGAAGGGAGGGACAAGAAAATAGGCCACGGCCTGACGCGACGACCGGCCCACTCGGCCTCTCAATTGATAGAGCTGTGCCAGACCGAACCGGTCGGCCCGGTTGACGATAAGGGTGTTGACAAGAGGAATATCGATCCCGTTTTCCAGAATCGTTGTCGAAACGAGAACATTGGTTTTCTGGGCGATGAAATTGACCATGCGGCGTTCGAGTTGCGTGCTGGGCATCTGGCCATGAATGGTGACCACTTTTGCTTGAGGCACCCATAGCTCGATCATGCCTGCGATGGAGTCGATATCTTCGATCCTATTGTGGATGAAATACACTTGGCCTCCGCGCCCCAATTCCATCTTTATGGCTGAGACGATAAGATTTCGGCTGAAGGTCGTGACAACTGTGTGGATGGCCAGACGGTCCTTGGGTGCCGTCTCGATGAGACTGATATCTCTCAAACCGGACAAAGACAGATTCAAAGTCCTCGGGATCGGAGTGGCCGTCATGGTCAAAACATCGATGTTCGTTTTTATAGTTTTGATCCTCTCTTTGTGGCCCACACCGAACCGCTGTTCTTCGTCGACGATCAACAATCCGAGGTCGCGGAACTTCACATCCTTGGAGAGAAGCCTGTGGGTCCCGATGATGATATCGACCTGTCCCTTCTTTAAATCCTCCAGTATCTTTTTTTGCTTGGCCGGTGTTTGAAGCCGGGTGAGACTTTCCACGCGTATGGGGAAGAGCACCATCCTCGTCTGGAACGTTTTATGGTGCTGGCTGGCCAGGACTGTGGTCGGAGAGAGAACAGCCACCTGTTTCCCATCCATGACAGCTTTAAAAGACGCCCTCATAGCCACTTCTGTTTTACCGTATCCCACATCTCCGCAGAGAAGACGGTCCATCGGAGAAGAGGTCTCCATGTCCGCCATGACCTCTTGGATCACTCTGAGTTGATCCTCTGTCTCCGTGAATTCGAAAGTCTTTTCAAAATCAGAGAGCCACTCACCAGCCTGGCTGAAGCTGTAACCATCTTGAGCTTTTCTTTGCGCATAGAGCTGCAAAAGCTCTTTGGCCATGTTCTCTATGGCTTTTTTTGTCCTGGCTTTAGCCCTTTCCCATTGGGGTGTCCCCAACTTGTTTAAAGTAGGCGCTGCCGTCCCCAGTTTTGCGTATTTTTGGACAAGACTGAGGTCTTCCACCGGCACATACAGTTTATCGTCATCTTTGTAGCGGATTTCGATGAACTCGCGCTCCTTATGATCGACCGTAAACTTGATCAACCCTGTAAAGATGCCGACCCCATAATCTGTATGAACCACAAAATCGCCAGCTTTAAGGTCCTGGAAATGGGAGACGAATGGTTGCACACGACGCCGACTGATGAGGACTTTTTCTTCAGTAAAAATATCCTTTTCTGAAAAATAGACGATCCTCTGGGGGGGATACAGGAAACCGCGCTGAAGCTCCCCGATGAGAAGGGACACTTCCCCCTCCCGAGCCGTTGCAAAAGGGTCGTCCGTTTCCATAAAGGGGATCATGTGCTGGGAGAGCAGGCTTGCGAATTTCTTTCGTACGCCAACATTCGCAACAAAGACAGTGCTCCTCTCGCTCTGCTGCTGGAGCTTTTTCATGTATTTCAAAAAAAAGGGAATTTTGTTGGCGAACCGAGTGACAGATTGAAAAGGAAAATGAAACACCTCCCTATCATCATGGAAGGCGAGCTCATTCAGCTGGATGGCTTCTGTCTGTATTTGATCCCATAAATTTGGAGGGTAGATTTCCTCAGGAGGAAGAGAAAACTTCCCTTGAGCTGTACAATCGTTGAACTGCTCCTGAAGTCCCGAGTACGTCTCTTCCCAATCCGTGGCTACTTCTTCCATGTTATCGACAATAAAAAGATACTCTTTGAGATGAGTCTGATAGGAAGAGAAATGTGTCCGGTGGAGAAGGGATAAGAAAGAAAATGAGGGAGAGATCTCTCCCTTCTTAAACCCGTCTGCTTTTTGCTTCAGATCTTTCAAGCACGGCGAATTCGCCTCCTGTCTAGCCAAATGCGTCCACTCTGAAAGGAATGTCGGGTCTCCCGGAAATTCCCGAAGCGAAGGGACGAGAAGCCTCTCGATCCTTGTCCTTGACCTTTGAGAAGATGGGTCGAACGTCCGTAGGGAGGCAACCTTATCTCCGCTCAGCTCGACGCGGAAGGGAAAATTCTCCCAGGGGGAAAAAACATCGACGATCCCGCCGCGCCAGGAATACTCTCCGTGCGCATTGATGATGTCCTCTTGAGTATATCCGTACTCATCTAAGGTTTCGATCAATGTCTCCCGGTCCAATCTTTGGCCGGCCTCCACATCAAAGAACAACCGATTTAAGCTCGCGGGATGGGGGAAGGGTTTTAAAAGGCCAAAAAGATTTGTCACGACAAGCCGGGGTTCACTGTAAGTCAGGTCGTGAAAAAACTTCATCCGTGAGGAAACGGAGTCCAGAGAGGGAGGCACTTCTTGATACGGATTCTCAGAAAGCGGGGGGAGCAAGCTGAGCCAAAGATCTCTCGAAAACTGAGACAGAAAAAACCGGCATTGCTCCAGCAAATTCGAGAGAGAAAGGCTCGAGGGTCGTATAAATATGACATTTTTCTCCGTATTCAAGAGTAATGTCACTAGGAACAACGGCTTGGCCGCATCGATCAATCCTGATATCTGGAAGCCCCGCTCACCCTGTTCCAGGGCCTTCTTAAGCTTCTTGAACTCATCTGTTTCTTCAAGGAACCTTAAACTCATAGCCCTATTATACCTTTTATCGCTGCGTGTGCCACTTTAACCATAATAACCTTCGGCTATTCCAAATATATGTTCATCGGAAGCATTGCGAAAACCCTGTTGAACGATATCCCGAAACCGCGTTGAACGATATCCCCTATGATCAGATCAGTGATATCAAGATCACCCTGAAACGATAGGAACGGATATTTATTCGATCTCAATGGAAGCATTTCCAAAATCGTGATGAATGATCTTCCGAGTGTTCCAATTGGTGATTTCGAAAACACGCTCAGCTTCGCCGGCGAGGAAACTTCGCTCGGATCCGGGCTTCCCTCACACCTCCCCTCGCGAGATGTACCATGCCCGTCCAGCCCTTCTCACGGTTTTCTCCACCACACAATTGAAACACTCAATAAAGTAACGCGATTCCTCACCATCACGGTTTTGGAAATGCTTACGATCTCAATCGGAACTTTGACAATAACGTTCAGAGAGGCATACAATATGACACAGATCGCCATTCTCGAATACTAGCGGGTAATGAGGCCGAAACAAGGTCAATCCAAAAAAGTCAGGGTCAACTTTTACTCGGGATTCAAAGGTGAGGAGAGTCCCAGGTCTGTTGTTCTCAAAGAAAAAGAATTCCCGATCGATCGAATACTCGCGAGAAAGAGAATCTTAGACCACAAGACAGGAGAAGTGCGGGAGGAGTATAAGATCGAAGTGAACGGCAGGACGGCAATCCTAAAGGTCCATAGATCTC
>Ga0307425_1000220_pt1 | contig 36127 bp, 35 predicted proteins | sample SalMarWE160330MG_FD_202152 | JGI IMG/M metagenome (GOLD analysis project Ga0307425, IMG submission 202152) | Salt marsh sediment microbial communities from the Plum Island Ecosystem LTER, Massachusetts, United States - WE1603-30 | ecosystem: Environmental > Aquatic > Marine > Intertidal zone >... | reverse complement strand
TGATTTTGTCAGCGCCGGATAGGGCTTTTTTAAACGCATTTACCGGAAAAGGCTCCAATATAAGGGGTTGAACCACTTTAATATTAAGGGCTTCGGCCACTTCTATACACGCTCCTTTGGTGGAGCCCCAACACAAAAGGACGGTTTGTGAATCAGGGTTTCCGTATACGTTAACTGTTTCATATTTTTCAAGCTCATCTTCCAGGGTTTTTCTTTTGCGCAGCCGTTTCCTTTGCATCCGGGAAATTGTCTCTGGTTCCTCAGTGGTAATGCCGCTCTCATCATGTTCATAGGATGTGGCTTTAATGATGGCCGACGGATTTCCCGGAAAGGCCAACGGTGAAATGCCGTTTTGAGTGTCCAGATATCTTTTGTATTCTCCCTGGTTGTTCCATAGAAGTGCCTTTTCCGGTTTAACCTTGTCCAGATCGGCCTCGAAGCTGAATATACTCTCGCTCAAATGCTTGTCGGACAGCACAAACGCCGGAATCTGAAATTTCCATGCAAGGTTCATGGCCAGTCCTGCGGTATAAAATGCCTCCTCAGCATCGCCGGGTGCCAGCACCACCTTTAAAATTTCCCCATGCCCGGCATGGATAACAAAGGCAAGATCCCCTTGCATGGTGTATGTGGGAACACCGGTACTTGGTCCAGGTCTCTGAACTTCCACGATGACCATGGGAAGTTCACCCTGTCCGGCCAGGCTCAATGCTTCTGTCATCAATGCAAACCCTCCGCCGGAAGTTCCGACCATGGCTCTTGCGCCGGCATAGGCGGCCCCCAGCGCCATGAGTGCAACGCCGATTTCACTTTCAGGGTGTACGGTGACCACCCCCAATTCGTCTTCGTGAGCGGCCAGATAATGGAGAATGGCCGATGCAGGAGTCATGGGATAGGCAATGTACATGTTCAGACCAGCTTTGACGGCCCCAAGGGCAATGGCTTCATTGCCGGAGATCAGTGGAAGGGCTTTTTGATCCACTTTTGGCACAGATTTGGAAGGATTTTCAATCCGGTCGTAAGCATGCTGGGCGATTTTGAGATTCAGATCTATTTCATGCTCTACGGCATCCTTGATGACTTTTTCCAAAACAGACCATTCAATATTCAATACGCCGGCCAGTGCTCCGATGGCTGCAGTATTTCTCATAATCGGCTTTCCGTCGAACTTTTTGACAATATCCATAAAGTCGATCCCCAAGCCTTCGGCATCGGCTTTTTGGGAATCATAGAGGATTATCCCGCCGGCATTGAGTCGATGTTTATGATGGTTAACCCCATCCTGATTTAGGGCTACAATGATATCGACCGTCTCTTTGTGCGCAACGATGCGTTTTTCCGAGGCCCTGATGATGGAAAAATTGTGGCCGCCACGAATCAAAGAGGGATAATCATCATAGAAAAAAATCCGATAGCCGATTTGATTCAAAAGTCGGGCAATGACGTGACCGGCCTGCCGGATACCATCTCCCGCTTTACCACCGACAAGAATCGATATCTCTTTCATGATGTGCCTCCTAAAACTTGTATAGGTGACTGTTGATATTTCAGCATACGATTTAGCGTGATATTAATCTTAATATAACTTCACAATGTGGCATGTCAAATCTAATGTTATCAAAGGATAAAAAGCTACGGGGCCGGATTTATACCGTGAAACCCTGACCCCGTTTAAATGTCATCAATCCTCTTCTATGATAATGGCATCGGCGCCGCATTCATCTGCGGCCTGCCTGACAAGCGCCTCGTATTGTGCGGGGACTTCATCCACCTTAATCGTAGACTTGAGTTGATCTTCATCGTATTCAAAGATTTCAGGACATAAGTCGTTACAACGCCGATCTCCCATGCAATTTTCAGTGACTTTTACTTTCATATTATTCTCCTTTTTCAGTAAATTTCAAGCTGTTGGGTTAGGCAAACTTCTGACCGATGGCTTTCCCGTAATCCTGGCAGGCGCGCGTCGCTTCATCAGTTTCCAAAGCCTGTTCTTTCAGATTTAATGAACCCAGATCAACCATATCCATCTTGAATACGTAAAGCATGGTGTCATATATCATGTCAGCTGATTCCCCGCTATGGGTATAGGACCCGAATGCACCCCCCATTTTGCCCACCAGATTGACTTTTTCCGCCAGGAAAAGAAATGTTTTCATACCTGCGGTGATATCCCGATGATACGTGGGACACCCGAAGATAAAACCGTCGTATCCTCCCATATCTTTTTCATCTTTTATTTCAGAGATTTTTTTCAGCTCAACAGTGTTTCCGGTGAGGCGGACGCCTTCGGCAATATATTCCGCCATTTTTCCAGTATTTCCAGTTCTGCTGTAGTATCCGATAAGCACTTTTGCCATTTTTTACCTCCCTTTAAATTTTTTTAATGTTTGTGTTTTTTTTAATCCACTCTGGAAAAAGCCTTGATGTTGGCGTTGCAAACCGGGCATGTTTCCGGAGGTTCATTCTCACAGGTATAACCGCACACGCCGCAGACATAATAGCATTCCACGTCTTCAGGATTATCAATACTGTCCAGAGCTTTTTGGTAAAGATCGGCGTGTATTTTTTCAACTTCATTGGCATAGGTAAAGCTTCTTTCGGCGGCTTTGTCTCCTTCCGATTGTGCGGTGTCGATCATGGCCGGATACATGCTTTTGAACTCATGGGTTTCACCGGCAATGGCCTCTTTGAGGTTTTCAGCGGTTGAATTTACGCCTTTGAGAACTCTCAGATGTGCATGGGCATGGACGGTTTCAGCTTCTGCGGCCGCTCTGAAAAGGTTGGCAACCAGAGGATAACCTTCCTGATCGGCCTTTTTTGCAAATGCAAGATATTTTCGGTTGGCCTGGGATTCCCCGGCAAATGCTTCCATCAAATTTTGTTCTGTTTTACTCATACAATTTCCTCCTTTTTATTCGATTAAGTCTTCCATAGTCAGTTCATGGTTGATATCAATGCAACCGATGACGCTTTGGGCTCCGGGACACAATGTCAAATAGGATTCCAGAGCATCTTCTGCCTCTGTCCTTTTTTCTTTTGGCAATTTAAGCCAGTATTTCACGTTGATCCGAGTAATTTTCAAAACACCGTCGACGTCTTCGATGTCGCCGGTTACAACGGCTTTAAACATATCTTTAAAGGTCCGAATCTTTTTGCCGGCCAGCACCGCGGCCAGTGTGCCCATCATTCAGCCGCCAACAGCACCGACAATGTGATCTAACGTTGCCGCATGTTCTTTTTCCGGATCAACTTTATAGAAATTTTTGATTCCGCCGTGGACTCCGTAATAGACCGGTTCGGCAAAACCCTTGATCACGGCTTTTCGGGTAGGCCCCATTTCTCTGGTGATCGTAATATGTGATGTGTGAACGATATTACCCATAATTTACTCCTTGATTATCAATTTAAGTCAAATCATCACCCCGCACAACGGGTGAATTATGTTAATTATTTTTAATGATATTCTAACACTTTTTAAAATTTGAAACGCTCAGTTTAGGTCTTTTTATGAGACTATCATACGGGGCGATGGTTCAAGTCGATTCATTAATGAATCGGCATGCCCATGATCGGCCACAGAACGTAAACTGCAAAACCGGTTACTGCGATCAGCAAGATACTGGCCGGTATCCCGTATAGAAAGAATTCAGCGGGTGTAAACTGCCTGGATTCATATGCGATGGCATTTGGAGCAGCACCGACAAGCAACAGAAACGGCATTCCTGCCGCGACCAAGGATGTAAAAAGGATGACATCCGGTGCTACGCTTAGATAAGAAGCAAGCACCAAAGCAACCGGCAGGGAAATCGCGATGGCCGCGACGTTCATTAAAAAATTGGTCATGATCATAACGAAAAATGCAATACCCATAATAAAGAAGAAACCGCTTGAATTATGGAATATCATCAACCATTTTATGGCAAGCCACTTGGCCGCACCGGTTTGCCAGAGGCAAAAACCCATACTCATGGCACCTGCAAAAAGCAGGATGATATTCCATGGTATTTCTTCAAGATCATCGACATCCAGGATGCCTGTAATAAAAAAAAGAATCGTTGATGTTAAGATAATGGCGGTTTTATCGAGAATCTTAAACGCCGGGAAAAAGGAACTTAAAGACATTGCCAGAATACAGGCAAAGACGATGACCAGGGCGATGATTTCTTTTCCGGTAACCGGTCCCAGGTTTTCATTGAGCAAAACGGCCCTTTCTCTTAACCCTGGAATAGCGCTTTTTTCGGGCTTGAAGAAAATCATAAAAAATATCCACAATAAAAAAACCATCAGCCACCCTATGGGGAGCATGTAATAACTCAATTGGAAAAATGTGATATCCTGGCCAATGATGTCATTATAAAAGCCTATGGCAACGGCACCCCGTGCAGCACCTAATAGTGTAACAATGCTTCCTGCCCCGGCGACATAAGCCATGCCCATGAAAAGCCCCTTGCCAAACTTCGTTGGTTGGTCTTCTTCTCCGTAAAGCCCGTAAATAGAAACAAGGAGCGGATATATGGTTGCCGCGACCGCTGTATGGGCCATTATGTGAGTCAAAGCAGCAATCAATACAAAACAGCCGAGATAAATCATACTGGTTTTTTCGCCGACAATTACCAGCATTTTATAGGCCATCCTCTTGGTGAGTCCTGTTTTTGTAAACACCATGCCGATGACGATGGAGGCCAAGATAAACATGACCGATGGGCTCATAAAGTCCGTGAACGCCGCCTTGGCCGGACGGATAAGAAAAAAGACCTGAAGGACGCCAATGGCAAGGCTGGTGACGCCGACGGGTACGACTTCAAAAACCCACCAGGTTGTGGCAAACAGAGATATCGCCAGAGCGCCTTTTCCCTCTCTGCTCAATACAAAATGTTTTCCGATCGGATCGATGGCGTCTAACCACGGCGGTGCATAATACACCAGTGCAAAGAGCAATATACCGGCAACAAGAAAAATAAGCTGTTTTGTATTAAAATGGTCGTTAATAATCTTAAATTCAAAATCTTTCACCATAGATTATTCCAAAAAATCCACTTCCAGAACGCATTAAGAAGGCAGGTGTCGGACAGCTAGAGCTCACAAACGGCAAGTGTTTGTACAACCTCTTTGAACATATCTGTTTGTCTTAAAATCCCCACAATTCTTTTGCTCCGGGTGACCAGTAAAGACTGATGATGCTCAAGAGCCAATTGATGTATGGCTTCACTCAAAGAAGCGTCTTCCTGAACATACTCTCCTTCGGCCGGCGCGCACACCAGTATTTTGACTTTAAGCCGGCCCGCACTTCTACAAATATCAATCAAAGGTTTGTCCCAAAATCCGCATTGACTCAGCATCGGTTTTAAATACGAAGAACTGACACCAAACCTGGATAGGGTCTTGGAATTTTGGATCTGCTGTCCCTTGGGTTCCAATGCCCTGAGGACATCCAGCTGACTGATTTTACCAACGATTTCTCCATTATTGTCAGATATGAGAAGGATTCTATGGGGATACATTCCCTGTTCATAGGCTTTTTGAGCTTTATCAAGGGCAAGGGCGACCTCATATAAATTGGATTCGATGGAAATAATCTCATATTCTGATATGGGGATCATTAAATCTTTTACAATTTTATTTTTCATGTCACATCTTCCATGGCAGGTCTATTCATGTTTTTCCAGAAAACGGACCATCGATTCTTTTATCCGTTTGCCAACCTCGGACGGCATTTGAATTGAACGGTCCGAGTCTTCGCTGCTTTCGGAATATAGGCGGGCGGTTTTACGTAAAAAAAGTAACTGTTCTTTGTAACGAGAACAGAATTTGCACATCACCAAGTGTATCCTCATTCCCATTCGCTGGTGCAAAGCCAGTTTTCGGTCTAGGGATTCAGACACCAAGTATGTCACTTTTTTGCAATTAAACATCCAGTGTTTCATGTTGATTTTCTATCATTGGAATTTGTGAACCAGTTAATTTCAAGGCATCGCCTCAAAAACATTCGGGCCCTGTGGAGCAGAACCCAAATATTGGTCGCAGAAACATCCAAAATCTTACAAATTTCTTTTGTATTTTCACCAACAATTTCTCTGAGTGTAAACGCACTGGCCTGCCGGCTGGGAAGTTCCGCCAAACACTTGTGGAGAACCTTCATAAACTCCTTATGACCGTAAAGTTTTTGTGGATCGGCGTTCCAATTCGCCGGTTTAATTTTCCATTGTCCGTTCTTTGTGAAAAGGTCATTCAATTTATCAATATGGGGTTTGACATCATCCATCGGTTGTTCTTTTGTCTTTTTTCGAAAGTGATCGATGATTTTGTGTTTAAGGATACCGGTCAGCCAGGTTTTTATGGATGAACGGTATTGAAAATTTTTGATAGAACCAAGGGCGGCCAAAAAGGTTTCCTGGACCAGATCTTCTGCAACGGTGGTCTCATAAACCCTGTAAAGTGCGTATCTGTAGAGATAATCACCATACAGATCGACCCATTTTTCGGGGTTTTCATTTGAGTGTTTTGAAATGGATTGCTGCGTGTTCACTTTTAAACCAAAAGGTAATGATGTGTTAAACAGCTCACAGAAGCTCAGGATTATGGATCAGAAGGTATAAATCTCAATCAAAATTTTTAATGCATTGATTATCATAAAAAGTTAGGTCCAGTATGGATTGATGAGATCTTCAAATATGACCATAGCCGCTTCAGCACCGTGTCCGGCAGCTGTAACAATTTGCTTGTATCCACCCGATACATCTCCGGCCGTATAAATTCCGGGGATATTTGTTCTGTAATTATCATGCTTGATAAACCCGTCATCCGTAAGCTCGAGCCCAATTTTATTTGCCAACTCCACAGCAGGATCATACCCAATGGCGATAAAGACGCCATTTACGGATCGAGGATAAGATTCTTCAGTTTTATTATTGTAAAGCAGGACTTCTTCGACGTTATGTTTCCCCCTGATTTCTTTGACTTCAGTATTAAAAAGTATCGGAATGTTGTTTTGTACCAGGTTTTTTATCAAAAAATCCTGAGCTTTAAGATTATCTCTCCTGTGGACCAGGGTGACATCCACGCCGATATGATGCATATGAAGCGCTTCTGTAGCGGCACTGTTGCCGCCGCCGACGACAATGGCTTTTTTCCCCTTAAAAAGCGGGCCGTCACAGGTACTGCAATAACTGACACCATGCCCCGACAGACGAGATTCGCCGGGAACCCGAAGGTTTCTGTGTGTGGCTCCGGTGGTCATCAGTACGGTTTTGGTCTTGAACTTTCGTCTGGTGGTTTGAACGTTGATAGGATCATTGGGTGTAATTTCAACAACCCCTTCTCCCGGGAAAATCTGTACATATTCCAAAGCATGGGTCACCATAATATCCACAAGTGTTTTTCCGCCAATTTGTTTGAGGCCCGGATAATTTTCAACCACCGGGGTTGTGGCCACCTGACCTCCAAGGACTCCTTTTTCCACGACCACTGTTTTAAGACCGCTTCTTGCCGAGTAAATTCCGGCTGTCAGTCCGGCAGGGCCACCCCCCACGATCAGTAAATCTGTTTCAACTTCCTCTGCATCACTTTCTGGAATGAATACAGTTTGTTGCTCCATTTTATCCAGAGACAGCATAAAAAGTTCTTCCGTCTGTGCGCCCTGGGCAATTAAGATGTCATTTGCATAGGTTTGGGGAACAGATTGGGCTGAATATTGGGTGGCAAGTTCAGGATTGGCCTGGATATCGATGATTTCCAGAGACACTAAATCTGGTTTTTCAACAGCCGCCTTTAAGGCATTCAGGGCCTGTTGGGGGCAATACGGGCAACTGGCGCTGACAAACACCTTGATATTCCTCGGGGTATCTATGCGATTTATGACCTGGAGGGATTGTTCGTTGAGATTACTCTTCTGAAGCCCGATGAGGATGACGGCTTCCAGAAAAATACGTCCTTCTTCACCCAGGGGTGCTCCCAGCCACCGAATATTATATCGGTCCGGATCGAAAACCAGAGTGGGCGAATGTTCAACATTTAATTTTTTTGCGGATTCATGATATAAATTAAATTCGCGCAATATAATTTTGTTGGAAAATTGCCGAAAAAAACGAATGGCTTGCCTGGCGACATCCGTGAAGACATCATTTTGGCCGGGCTGAGCGTACAAAAAAATAGGAATTTCTGATTTAATCGCGCCCAAAATTCTTTCAATTTCTTTTTGGGCTTCCAGTTCCTGAATATCTTCTTGTTGATCCATCGTTTAATGTCCTTTTTTACCAAATCAATCTTTAAACACGAGCTTCCCGCCGAGAAATCCAGCGGTAACCGCCGCACCAAGCATAACCATGCCAACAAAGAGAAATGCGACTAAATGGGGGGAAGTCAGTGTCAACACGCCGGGGTCAACAATAGACCATATAACCAATATCATTGCCGTTAATGATACCACACCACCGCAAATCATTTTGGTCAGAAACAGGTTTGTCAGGACACCATTGTATTTTTTTTGCCACACAATAACCCCTGAAAAAAGGACCACCGGCATGGCTAAGATAACAACGATGAGGTTATAAAATGCGGCCTGACTTAAGCCGGTGAACTTGAAAATGACAGCTAAAAAGATAAAAAGAACGGAAACAGGAAGTACGCCGTTGGGGATATGGACCGAAATCGGATGGACATGATGCTTGACCATCAGTTGATAAATGCGGTCATATTTTGACAAAGGGTCAGGAGCTGTTCCTGGAGCATCTGTGACTTTTGCTTTGGTTTCAGGTTCTAAGGGGTCTATTTTAGTTTTTGATTTTTGTTCACCGCTTTCTTCATCAACAATTTCAACAAATTTACTTCGATCAGCGCCACAAACCGGACATGTTTCAGGTGGCTTCTCTCCTTCATGAATGTAGCCACAGACCGTACATCGCCACTTTTTCACTTGATCTCCTTTCTTGACTCCGTTCAGAACAGGCGGTTAATGTTGTCTGTCACCCTTTCTTAGATTGACATCATCGTGCATCCATGGGTACAAAAGCGCACTCTTCAGGGCCGCAGTATTCCCCAATGTACTCAGAGTCGGGACGGTAAAGCACCGGCTTTGAAGACGCCCCCCCAAACTGCTCTTCGATCACGTGTGCAGCCCATCCGGAAACTCTGGCGATGGCAAATATCGGCGTAAAAAGGTCTATCGGTATCCCCATATAATAATACAAAGATGCGCTGTAGAAATCGACATTAACAAAAATATCTCTTCCTTTTCTCTGTTTAAAGGCCTCTTTACCTTTTTTCTCAAGAATTTTGGACATTTCGTACCACTTGGGTTCTCCGGTACGTTCGCCCATAATTTTGGACATGGGTGCAAGGATATGCGCTCTGGGGTCATCGATTTTGTAGACTGCATGGCCCAGTCCCATGATAATTCCACCGGTGTCGAGCAGATTGTTCACATACGCGTCAACTTTGTCCACAGAACCGATCGTAAGGAGCATCTCCATGACGCGAGTATTTGCACCACCGTGCAATTCTCCGGATAAAGAACCTACCCCGGCCGCAACAGCCGAATACATGTGAGCTCTTGTTGATGCCACCTGTCTTGCAGAAAATGTTGAGGCGTTAAAAGAGTGTTCTGCATGAAGCACCAGGCAGGTATCGAAAAAGCCGGCAAGTTCATCGTCCGGAATTGTTCCGTTGAGCATATAAAGAAAGTTGGCTGCATGGCTCAACTCCGGATCCGGATCAAGCGGTTTTTTATTGTTCCGGATGCGATCCCAGGCGGCGACAATGGTCGGGAATTTTGCAATGAGCTTTATTCCCATTCGATGTGCCGCTTCAGAAGAGTGTTCCTTGGTATCGGGATCGTAGTGTGCCAGTAAGGCCGTCGCTGCTTGAAGGACATCCATTGACAGGGCATCTTTGGGTATGGTTTCAAGGGCTGCGATAAGTTCGGGAGGGACGGACCGTTCTGATAGAAGCTCTTTCTTGAAGTTTTCAAGTTCTGTTTTTTGAGGCAGCCTTTCATAGAGCAACAGGTATACAACTTCTTCAAATGACGTTTTTTTGGCCAAATCCTGAACCAAATACCCTCTGTAGATCAATCTTCCGGCAGTGCCGTCTACATCACCGACCCGGGTCGTGGCAACTTTAAAACCGCGGAGGCCGGTATTTAAGATAGGTTGGCATGATTCCATAGTTTACCTCCGTTTCTAAGTGTTGAAACATATGGGTATCTTCATCGTTGAATATCAATCAAATTTCGTGCCAGGTTTTGTGTTCCAAATTAAAAACCCCAACATAACCTCTTCTGGCATTTAACTCCGATATGGATGGCAATAGGATCCGCCGCCGCATTAATTGGAATTCGATGATTCTGAATATATGACGGATTGCTGTCTTTCAGAACGATTTTTTCAAAGCATGACAACACATCACTTCTAAAAAAATGTCTCATAGATGATTGATGATACAAAAATGTATCATAAAACAGCTGTTACACATCTCATTAACTCAGGTTTTCCACCTTAAATCAACTATTGCTCGGTCATGTAATCATAATTGTTTACATGAAATATATCGCAGATGGGTGAAGGCTTCTTTTAAGTTGTTTGATATCATCTTTTCTTAATTTGTGAACAACCATCGGCCGAACCATTTTTTCCATTAGATGTTCCATCATGACACGATCGCTTAATTTTTCAAATAGATTTTTTATTTCTGGCTCGGCATTCAATCTGGATATTTTTCCCATAACACTTTCAATAAAACCGTAGGATTTTAATAATTTATTCAAAAGATTGTCATAATCCTGTAAAGACAGGTTTCGGTGTTTCGGGTGACTTCGACGAAGTTTTTTTCTCAAAGATTTTTCTTCAATGATAAAGCTTGGGACGCCGAACAGATATGCATAGGAGAGGGCCTGTTCCATTCGGCTCATTTTTCTGAGCTGTTTTAATGCCTTAATTCTTTTTTCCGAGATGAACATGGGTTTTTTCAGACATGGAAATGTATAAAATAATGGATTTTTGGAAAGTTCCGGCAACATTCCCTTTATATGGTAAAGTTCCGGAAAAAGTGTGCAATTTAACGGTTTGGCATCATGAACAACGCATTGGTTTCCGGAAAAAAAATGGCACGGTTTTTTCATCTTTATCAAGAGTCTTTTATAGCGGATATTCTCCTCACATATCATCAATCCCAGATGGCAATATTGGGAAAAGAGGTGAGAAGCAGGGGTGTTCAGGACTTGGCCGAGTCTAATCAGGTCAAAAAGTGTGACTTCAACAATAATGTTAAACTTCCGGCATCCGGGTGCGTTACAATCATCCGGGCACCGAAAGTTGCATTCGATATCTAAAATATGGGCCTGATGTTGAAAGTAGTTATTTTGCATGGTTCGGAGCTGCTTTTTTTGAACATTCAGGACATAGCCCGGTAAATTCAAGGTTATGTCCAATAATTTCAAAAACAGTTGCCCCATAAAGGTCATTCTCGAGTTGATTCAAAGGTGCTATCGGTGCATCGTCCACTCGGTCACAGCCCACGCAACGAATATGGTAGTGCTTATTCGTATTCCAATCATAGCGTTTCAAAGCGCCGCTGAGTTCCAATTTCTGGATTTTACCCGTGTTGGCAAGAACTTCAAGATTTCGGTAAACCGTACCGAGACTGATTCTTGGCATCCGGCGGCGTACCATATGATAAATCTCATCAGCACTTGGATGAGCATTTTGCTTTAGCAGCTCTTCAAGAATTACCTTGCGCTGCAGGGTCATTCTTGTGTTTTTAGGTTGCAGCAAGTTATTCCCTCTTGTGAAATATCCGGGATAAGGTTTTTCCTCATTCCTTTATTATTTCCTAAGCTGAATAAAAACTTGTGTCAAGAGTGAATCAGACGTATTTTAATTGTATCTTCAATTTGAAACCGGGCGACCGGGTAACATTAAGCGGTCCTTATGGAGATTTTTTGCCAAATTTTTTACCACAGATGCACAGAAAATTGTGCATTGATGCACAGATTTCTGTGCAACTTGAGATGAAAATTTAAGTTTCGCGCCCTTCAACTTAGCTGAAGTCCTATCTAATGCCATTTGAACAGCTTTTTTTTAGTAAATTTCAATAACGTCTATCCATCGAAATATCTTTCCCAAAAAGGTGATATGAATCATGACATCGCAGTGTGCCCCAATTTTTAAGGATGTGCGAACTATTTGAAATTATATAAACAACCGTGCAATACATCTTTAATATTGGGTCACCGTGAGACATTGTGTTGTGGAAAAGCATATCGTCTTTTTTGAAAACACACGGTGATGATCTTTTATGTAGTATTTTTTAACGAAGCCTAAGCATTTGTATTCTTTGGCATAGGTATTGCTTTTATTCAAAAAAAATTGTTCTATATTTGGGAAAAAATGTTGAAGGATGTTTTAAATGCATGAAAAACCAACTTATGAAGAACTGAAACAAAAGATAAAAGCGCTTAAAAAAGAGTCCGAGGTTCGCAAAAACATTGAAAAAGAACTCCGTAAAAGTGAAGAAAAATATAAGTTGTTACTTAAAAGTTTGCCCAGCATCGTATATAAAGGATACAAGGACTGGTCGGTTGAATTTTTTGATGAAAAAATCGAGCGACTAACCGGTGTTAAGGTTGATAAAATTAATTCAAAACAAATCACCATGCTAGATTTGATCGTTGATGAAGATATTGATTCTGCAAAAAAAAGTTTCATCCGGGCGCTCAAAACCGATAAATCATATGTTAGAGAGTTCAGGATTCGATCTATAACCGGAGAAATTTATTGGATGCAAGAAAGAGGCCAGATCATTTGTGATGACACCGGCAAAATTGAATATGTAAGTGGTGTATTTTTTGATATTACCGAACGTAAACACGCAGAAGAAGTTTTAAAACAAAGCGAGACAAGATTAAAAGCTGTTTTTGAAGCCAATCCGGATCCTGTGGTTGTATATGACACCAACGGACATCCGCAGTATTTAAATCCTGAATTTATAAATGTTTTTGGGTGGACGCTTAAAGATTTAAAGGGAAAACGAATACCTTTTGTTTCTGATGATCAAAAAGAAATAACAGCTGCAAAGATAAAAGATCTTTATGATGACCAGAAACCGGTGAGGTTTGAAACAACCAGATTGACAAAAGATCAGCAACTCCTTGACATTTTTATCAGCGCGGCGATTATTAAAGATTCAGAGAGCGAACCTTTGGGAATGGTAGTGAATTTAACCGATATTACTGAAAAAAAGAGATTGGAGACTCGGCTCCAGGAAGCACAAAGGATGGAAGCCATTGGAACATTGGCCGGAGGAATAGCCCATGACTTTAACAACTTGTTGATGGGCATCCAGGGGAATGCATCGCTGTTATTGTTCAACAAGGATGCGGTTCACCAGGATTACGAACGATTAAAAAACATAGGAAAATATGTATCACAAGGGTCGGAACTTACCAATCAGCTTTTGGGTTTTTCCAGAGGGGGAAAATATGAAGTCGAAGCAATGAATCTGAACGAGGTCATAAAACGAGAAAACCATGTCTTTACTCGAACTAAAAAAGAGATCGTTATTCACGAACAATATGAACAGGATCCCTGGCTCGCTAAGGTGTCTAGAGGGCAGATTGAACAGGTACTGTTAAACCTTTACGTCAACGCCTGGCAGGCCATGCCCGGTGGTGGAGATCTTTATGTTCAGACAAATAATATCCTCCTTGATCAACAAGTTATAAAACCCTTTCAAGTAACCCCCGGAAAATATGTAAAAATATCAATAACGGACACAGGAACCGGCATGGATGAAGCGACATTACAGCGGATATTCGAACCGTTCTTCACCACCAAAAAAATGGGAAGAGGCATCGGCTTGGGGCTTGCATCGGTTTACGGAATTATCAAGAATCACGGGGGATTTATAGATGTTCACAGTGAAAAAGGTGAGGGCACCTCCTTTTTTATCTTCTTGCCGGCAATAGATGAACAAGATATAATTCAAAGTAAAGAGAGTGAGCCCAAAGATAAAATTATCCATGGAACGGAGACCATTCTTCTTGTGGATGATGAAGATATGATCATTGATGTGGGTCGGCAGTTGTTGGAAAAATTGGGATATACCGTATTCGCCGCCCACAGCGGCCGTGAAGCGTTAGCAATTTTTCAAAAAAACCTTAATGAGATCTCTTTGGTTATTATTGATATGATTATGCCGGACCTAAACGGTGGTGAAACATATGATGAGTTTAAAAAAATCGATTCGGATATAAAGGTTCTTCTTGCCAGCGGATACAGTATAGATGGACTGGCCCAAGATATCCTTAATCGGGGATGCAACGGTTTTATTCAAAAACCGTTTAATATTAATAGATTATCACATAAAATCAGGGATGTTTTGGATAATTAGCGACTGTAAAAAATTGATGGATCGGCATTGAAAGGAGAACAAAATGAGTGGAATCATACTTATAACGGGGGCAACGTCCGGTTTTGGTAAAGCATGCGCACACCGCTTTGCCGAAGAGGGCTGGAAACTCATTTTGGCGGCCAGACGAGAAGACCGTTTAAAAGCATTACAGGAAGAACTGGGTGGTGAAACATCCGTTCATATCATGTCACTGGATGTCCGCGATCAAGAAGCGGTAATGACGGGGCTGACAAATTTGCCCGAACAGTTCTCTGAAATTGATGTCCTCGTGAACAATGCAGGTCTTGCACTGGGTCTTGAACCGGCCCATGAATCAGAAATATCTGACTGGAATACCATGGTGGACACCAACATCAAGGGGCTGATGTACTGTACACGGGCGACGATGCCGGGCATGGTCGAACGCAATCAAGGGCATATCGTCAATATCGGCTCGGTTGCCGGAGACTGGCCCTATCCGGGAGGAAATGTATATGGCGCCACCAAAGCATTTGTGAAACAGTTTTCCAGGAATTTGCGTGCCGACCTTTTCGGGACAGCCATACGGGTAACGAATATAGAACCCGGGTTGGCGGAAACGGAGTTTTCTGTTGTTCGTTTTAAAGGAGATGCACAGAAAGCTGAAAAGGTATACGATGGAACCCAACCGATAACTCCTGAAGATATTGCTGAAATGGTTCACTGGGTCGTAAAACTTCCGCCCCACATCAATATCAATCGTCTTGAAATCATGCCGGTGTGTCAAACCTGGGGGCCGTTTGTTGTCCATCGTGATCCATGACCTGACTCTTGCACGAGCCGGAAGCTTCCATCTGCTGCGTTATTAAGGACTCGCAATAGCACAGACTATGACTTCGCCCTTAAGTGCCTTGCATATGAAAGCCTCCGACTCGTGCAAGAGTCAGGTATGAACGGGAACTGTGGGTTATGACGCTTTAAAATCTGAAAGATCAAAGATTTCCGCAAACCGCTCTCCATGTTTGCTGTGTTTTTTGTAGTAATCGATACAGTCTTCGATCAACTGTAACACTTCATTTTCACTATAGATTCCTTCAAGTTCAACAGCCAGCTTCGGATGTCGGCCCAGCTTTCCACCGAGTTGAACCCGAAACCCCTTGTTTTTTGCTACGATGGTTCCGGTGGGACACACATGAACACACTTGCCGCATTTCAAACACCGCTTCTGATCAATTCCAGGAATATTTTTTTCGCTGTCGAGGGTAATACACGTTTCAATACATGCCTCAACACAAGCCTCGCAACCTGAGCATTCTTCATCGGTTATCTCCGGGATGACCGCACCGATGATTCCGACATCCTTGATTTGAGGTTGAGAACATGCATTTGGACATTCCGCCAGGGTCACTCGAAATTCATGATGGTACTTTAGGTCGCCTTCAACCCGTTCTTTCAAAAACTTTAAAAGATCCGCACTTTCAAGTAACGACTCTATTTTTTTGACCGGAGCATCACAGCTATTCGCGGGATTGGGGCATCCGTTTGATCCAAAACAGGTGTCGATTTGATACCCTTTGATGTCCGAGCTCATTTTTGACATAAATCGAGCCTGTGCCGCCTTGACATCAGAAAGTGATACCATCTTTTTCCCGGCAGCCGCGGTGTGCTTTTCAATCCGGGAACGAACTTTTTTTTTAACAAAAAAAGGAACGTTCTTTATCGCGGCTTCGGCCTCGGGCGTCCATTTCATGGTCTTTTTATCTCCCAAACATATTTAATAGGATTAACTTGTCCTTTGGGACATGCCTGCCCCGCATTGCGGGGGGCAGAATTCTTCGGCTCTGCCTGAAGCATCGCTGCAAGAGTTTGAAGTGAACTAAAGTTAAAAAAGGTTGTGCCCGTCGGCCCGTCATGCCGGTTTGTCCGTAATTTAATACAGGCCAACTGGCCAACCGGTTAACCAGAGATAGACACTTTTAACTTGTAGGTCTTTGAGCCCCTTTCCCCGTAAACAGCCGGGATCTACGACAGGGGCAAACCAAAGCCTGGTTCTTTAAGCCAGAATTCTTTAGTATAAGCTCGGACTGATCTGCATACTAATGTCTACGCATCTTGCAGAGTGGGTGAGGGCCCCTACGGATATGATATCGACGCCGGTATCTGCCATGGATTTAAGATCATCTTTGGTTATTCCGCCTGACACTTCGACCGCAGCCCTTTTATCAATAAACGCTGTGGCCTCTTTTATCTGTTTGATGGTCATGTTGTCCAGCATGATGACATCGGCATTGGCCTCCAGCGCTTGTTTGACCTGATCCGGAGTGGAAACTTCTACCTCTATTTTTAATAGATGGGAAACCCGGGTTCTGATGTGGTCGATCGCTTTTTTGATACCCCCAAAAGCAGCGATGTGATTATCCTTGATCAAAACACCGTCATACAGTCCTGTCCTGTGGTTATGGGCGCCACCCACTCTAACGGCATATTTTTCCAATACACGCCAGCCAGGGGTGGTCTTGCGGGTATCGACCAAACGTATATTTTTGTCTGAGAGTTCGCTCATATATGATCGAACTAAAGTTGAAATACCCGAGAGATGCTGGAGGAAATTCAAGGCTGTTCGCTCACCGGAAAGCAGCACACAAAGCCTGCCTTCGACGTTGGCCAACGTGTCGCCTTTTTTTACGAAATCACCATCGTCATATTCTGATCTGAAGATAACCTCTGAATCAAGGGTCTGAAAAACCTGTTTGGCCACATTCAGACCGGCAACCACAAAAGACTCTTTGGCGATGATGACCCCTGTGCCTTTAAGTTTGGGGTCTATGAGATTGTCGGTGGTAATATCTCCCGGACCAATATCTTCTTCGAGCGCGATTTCAATGAGATGTTGTATTGAATTCATGAGAATTTCGGGCTAAGTTTCCAGTTCCTTAATTTTATCCAGATTTAACTTAAGTTTTTGCTGCTTCTCCATAAGCGTTTCATGTTTTTCTTTTACTTTCTCAACCACATCTTTGGGTGCCTTGCTGAGAAAGTCCTCATTGCTAAGTTTTTTTGAAACAATGTTTAACTCATTGGTCAGTTTGTTGATCTCCTTGTCAAGGCGATTAATTTCTTGGGCAAAATCGATAATTCCTTCTAAGTTAACAAAGATGGTCGCATTATCGACAACAGATGTTGCGGCTGACTTTGGTCTTTGACCCGTATTTTCCACAGACAAGGATTTAAGCCGTGCCAGATTAATGATCATGTCTTTGTACTGCTCTAGGGTTCCTCGGGTTGATTCTTCCTGTGAATGGACGGCAACGGCCAGGGATAGAGAGGGTGAAATATTCATCTCTCCTCTTATGTTTCTGATTCCGGATATGATTCCAGAGATAAGCTCCATTATTGATTCTGCTTCCATATCCCGGCTAAGACCGTTATCGGCAGCATCTAAAGGAAATATGGATTTCATTATGGAGCCTTTTGTCCCTGGAAGCTTATCCCAGATTTCTTCAGTGACAAAGGGTATAAAAGGATGGAGCAAAATCAGTGTGTCATGAAGAACGCGCCACAAAACGCCCAATGTTGCTTGTTTATGGTCCGTTCCCTCTTTTCCGTACAGGGTGGGTTTAACGGCCTCAAGGTACCAGTCACAGAACTCATGCCAGACAAAGTTATAAAGCACACCGGCGGCATCGTTAAATCTGTAACTGTCAAGCGCCTGGGACACTTTGTCGGCAACACGGCGGCATCTGGATAAAATCCATCGGTCAACCAGAGAAAGAGATTCGTTGGGTATATTTTTATGTTCTTTGTCGATGTGCATCAGTGCAAACCGGGCTGCATTCCAGATCTTGTTGATAAAATTTCTGTAGCCTTCAACACGCTTTTCAGACATTTTAACGTCTCTGCCCTGGGCTGCAAATGCAGCCAGCGTAAAACGGAATGCATCGGTTCCATAATTGTCGATAACGATTAAAGGATCGATGACATTTCCTGTTGATTTGCTCATCTTTTTGCCGTCTTCATCACGTACCAGGGCATGTACATAAACGTCCTTAAACGGCACGTCTTTCATAAAATGAAGTCCCATCATCATCATTCGGGCAACCCAGAAAAAGAGGATATCGAAACCGGTGACAAGGACAGATGTGGGATAAAACAATTTCAATATCGGTGTGTCATCCGGCCACCCCATGGTGGAGAAAGGCCACAGGGCGGAGCTGAACCAGGTGTCCAGAACATCGGTATCTTGTATCAGATCTTTTCCTTTACACGCCGGACATGTATCCGGTGCGTTCATGGCAACGATGACTTCATTACAATTTTTACATGTCCATGCCGGAATCTGATGCCCCCACCATATCTGTCTTGAAATACACCAGTCTTTTATGTTGTTCATCCATTCGAAGTAGGTTTTCGTCCATATTTCAGGGATGATTCGAGTATCGCCGTTTTTGACTGCATCGATGGCCTTTTCAGCAAGCGGTTTGGCTTTAACAAACCATTGCTTTGACAAATTGGGTTCAATGATGGTGTTGCACCGATAACAGTGACCGATATTATGCTGATAGGGTTCGATTTTTTCAAAAAGGCCCTCTTTTTTAAGGGCGCCGACTACAGCTTCCCTGCATTGGAATCGGTCCATGTTTTCAAATTTTCCGGCCTTCGATGTCATTCGACCATTATCATCGATGACCTTAATCCGTTCAAGGTTATGACGGTTTCCGATTTCAAAGTCATTGGGATCATGGGCCGGGGTAATTTTGAGGGCGCCGGTTCCAAATGACATATCGACATATTTGTCTTTGATGATGGGGATCTCTCTATTCATCAGCGGAAGCATTATTTTTTTAGACTCAAGGCCGTGATAGCGCTCATCATAAGGATTTACAGCCACTGCCGTATCGCCCAGCATGGTTTCAGGCCGGGTCGTTGCGATAACGACATCCCCTTTTCCGTCTGAAAAGGGATATCGGATGTGATACAGAAAACCGTCATGGACTTCGTGTTCCACTTCTAAATCCGCAAGCGCGGTATGGCAGCGGTTGCACCAATTAATAATGTAATTGCCACGGTATATAAGACCTTCCTCATAGAGTGTGACAAAGACCTTGCGGACGGCTCTTGAAAGTCCTTCGTCCATTGTGAAACGTTCTCTGTCCCAATCACACGAAGCGCCAAGACGTTTGAGCTGATTGATAATCGCACTGCCATACTCACTGCGCCATTTCCAGACCGCTTCAATGAATTTTTCCCTGCCCACCTGGTGGCGATTCAACCCCTCGCCGGCAAGTTTTTTTTCAACAACATTCTGGGTAGCAATGCCGGCATGATCGGTTCCCGGCATCCAAAGAACATTATAACCTTGCAGTCTTTTGTAGCGACAGAGAATATCCTGTAATGTATTGTTTAATGCATGCCCCATGTGGAGGACACCGGTAACATTGGGTGGCGGTATGACAATAGAATAACATTTCTGAGTACTTTCCGACTCACTGGCCGAAAATAATCGTTCTTTTTCCCAGAAATCATACCATCGTTTTTCCACATCATGAGGTTCATAACCCTTGTCAAGAAGATTGGAACTCATATGTTTTTGCTCCTTAATGCGAGTTAAATCTGGCTATGTATAATCAAATTGAAAAGGGGATTATTAAATAATCCCCGGTTCTTTTTCAACTGATTTTTGGCTGTCATCCGATTAATCAGGCAGAATGTAAATCTTACCAGAATGCCACAACTATTTTTCACCATCAGGTGAGTCTTCAAGCAATGCCTTTTTCAATCTTTCTATTTCCTTAGTAACCGTTTTTTCAATCGCCTTTGCGAGAAGACCGTCGATCTTTTCGTAAAACACCTTTTTAATTACACGTTCCAAAGCGGCGTCTAATTTTTCGTCCGTTATACTGTCAGGCTCAAAAAGATCTTCTGAAATATCGTCTTTAGAATCGAGTTCAATGCCGAGTGAATCAGTAAAATCATCTTCCAACGCCCCATCTGTTATCGTGTCCGTATCAAATTCATCAGTATAATCATCGACTTCTTTTATAAGGTCGTTGTCTAATTCTTCGATATCGTCAAATTCCTGAGATGCATCTGTCGCTTCCGAAATAGGTTCACCAATGTCTTCGGTTTTCTTGGGAGCTTCGCTGATGGTTACGGTTAAATCTACATACGAATCTTCTTTTGTTGATTCCGGCTCTTTTTTATCAATGCTTTCATCTTGATCTTCTATGGGAGATTCTTCTGCAGTTTCTACGAGGTCGACAATTTCCTCATCACCTTCTAACTCCTCTGTGGTTTCTTCTTTAAACTCTATGATCGCTTCATCTTCCATTGGTTCCGGTTCTTCGGCAGCTTCCAGGAGATCGATAATTTCCTCATCGCCTTTTAGTTCATCTGTGGCCTCTTCTTTAAGCTCCATAGGCGCTTGTTCTTCGTCCTTATCGCCATCATCTTGATCTTCTATGGGAGGTTCTTCGACAGCATCCACTAAATCGATGGTTTCTTCGTCGCCTTTTGGTCCTTCTACCGCCTTTTCCTCAAGCTCTATGATCTCATCGTCTTTTGTTACGTCGGTTTCATTATTTTTTTTGTCTGGTTCATTTGGCTCAGTCATATGCGCTCTCCCATTCGCTATAACGTGTCAATTTTAAACAAACACCCTATAATTCTCGGAAATCTATCATATGGCATAAAGTGTGTCAAGATATTTGCCTTTTTGGAAATTCACTTTCAGATTATATCGGCCCTCTTTAGTTGGTTTGTGATCCATTGAGTTATTCGATGCCGGACTTTAGTTTGGGGAAAGCATGCAAAAAATGATTTACAGCCGGCCTGTTTAGGTTATAAAATCAACCTAATCTGAACGTTTCAAATCTTAAAAGGGGGTAAAAAATCTATTGTTTTTTAATGAATCATTTTGATTTATATTTTTAAGATTTGAAACCCTTCGGGATTGCCGATCTTACTGCACCTACTGCGTCAGATGCCATTCCGCATAGTTGACTTTAGCGGAACGACATCTTCCTTGTATCTGCGGCAACACAGCCATAGGCGGGCAAGCCTCAACAATCGTTCAATTTAGGATAATATATGCGCTACTTTTTCATTAAACGATCGGAAAGTGAAGATTCTATATTAAATATTACCGGCCCTGATGCCAGACATATTAAGACGGTTTTGCGCATGAAACCCGGTGATAAAATCGGACTGTTCGACGGTAAGGGATTTGAATACGAAGCCAGAATCGTTGATATATTTCCCGGAAGGGTTCAGGCGTCGCTTATTCGCCGCTTTCCGTCAACGGCAGAATCGGGGCTTCAAATTATTGTTGCCCAGGCGTTTTTAAAAGAAAAAAAAATGGATGGTCTTGTCCGGCAGCTCAGCGAACTCGGTATCATAAAATGGTTCCCTTTTATTGCCGAGAGATCGGTTCCCAGGCCTGATAAAAAGCAGCTTTTGGCGCGTACGAAACGCTGGGGAAAAATTGCAAAAGAAGCCCTAAAACAGTGCAGACGAGGGCGTATCATGAAAATTGGTGAAACCGTATCCTTTGAAGAAATGTTGAATCTGGGACAATTTTGCGACCTTAAGGTTGCTTTTTGGGAAGATGAATTACAGCCTGTTCACGCCAACATGATGGGATCCGATGGCCCAATTAATATTGTTTTCGCCCTTATTGGACCAGAAGGGGGGTTTACCCAAAAGGAAATTAACAAAGCCAGGGATCGTGGATTTATCACCGTCGGATTAGGACCTCGAATCTTAAGGGCTGAAACAGCCACCATTGCAGCGTGTGTTCTGCTGCAATATCTTTTTGGCGATATGAGCCAAAAAAATCTTGACAAAAAATAGGAGGTCTAATAATTTTTATTTTTTTTAAGGTCATGCCGAGGTAGCTCAGTCGGTAGAGCAGGGGACTGAAAATCCCCGTGTCGGCAGTTCGATTCTGTCCCTCGGCACCAGTAAAAGCATTTATATTTAAGGGGTTAGCCATCTTTTGGCCGACCCTTTTTTCTTGAAATTGTCGTATTTGTGTTTGTAAATCTTACCTATAAAGCCCATCATTTTCTCCCTGGGTTTATCCACGGGCTGGGGTCAGGATGATCAGCCAGGGATGACCTTTTCAGCCGTACGCTCATAGTCTATGAGGCTAAAATAAATGAATAAACAACTTGTTGCAGACGAAGGTTTCAATTTTCTTTAGCGTCTTTCATCATATTGTATTTGACATTTAAAAGTTCGTATCATATTGTATTTAATAAAGTTTTTTTCCTGATATTTAAACTGAATCTCATATTACTCCTGTTATAAAATACTTCTTTTTCAGTCGAGATCACCCGCTATCTGTTCTTGGTCATCTATAAATATATTACATTATTATATTTCGGCTTAAAGGAATAATGACATTGGCAAGAAAAGGCTTTCAAAAAAAATGCCCTAAATGCGGAGACGTCGAGCATGAACGAATCTATCGAAAGTGGTGGATGCGTCTGATACCTGGCACGAAGAATTACCGTTGCATTCGGTGCAGATCCAAATTTATGATTATTTTTTGGAAAATTTCTGTGAAGAGTCGATAATGATTTATACTTACCAACATTTCCCCTTCTGGTATCCCCCATGGATTAAAAAATCTCTGATACAAAGCCCCTCACGTTTTTTTGTGGTTTATCCAAAGCCAGTCATCAGGGTTATTCTTTTCAGCCATGCGCGCTTAGTCTCCGGGGTTAAGATTTCAGATATATTTGCCGATATATACATATAGGAGAAATGATATGCTAATGTATATAATTTTAGGCATCACAATTGTTTATATCGCTGCAGTTGTTGTCGTTTATCTAAAGTCTCAAAAATCGGCTTGATGGTTAATGATTTATATGCCTCAATAAAATATCGTGCCTCTGTGTACCGTCCTTTATGCCCCCTCGTTTAGTTTCCATGCAAAAAGTTCTTAAATACATCAAATCGAGCCTTCATAGAATGGTGTCGTTATCATGTTTGGTTGTTATAATGTCGATATACGATCAATTAACTTGTCAGACTATTTTCTTTGCAGGCATGATGTTTTTTTGTTATAAAAATTTCATGAGTGAAAAAAGATGTTCACGACAAGAATTGATCCCGCTATATTAAAGGAGTTGAAGCATCTTAACCTTGATGCTGAAAAGCCTATCTCTGATCTTACTCAAGAAGTCATCAGGGACCTTCTTAAAAGGGGCGAAAAGAAGGACAAGAATTAGGAATTTTTTTATGGCAAATAATGATGGTAGATTTAACATATACGAAATCAACTCTCTATTGTTTCAGATACTCTCTTTCATGTCAGAAACTGAAAGACGAAAACTCCAGGCCGTATTAATTGCTAAATTATCCGATGCAAGAAATGGAAAAGACCTGTCGTCGTTGATTATCAGTATATCTGAGGCAAAAAGATGTGAACTTTTGGAAAGGCTTACAAGTTGGTACCATTCTAAATACTTTAAAATAAGAGGACACTCTAAACATTTGGACTTAAGGGGGTATCCTCGGAGACCTTTTACAACCCCCGTTGAGGTCTCAAAAAATGGTTTTACATTTATGTGTTTAACTCAAGATATCAACAATTCCGGTGTCTTTATTCAGACCGATTTTAGCTTTTATATCGATGAGCAAATTACGATGATTTTATCGCCTCCCAACATTGAAACAGACATCACTGTCGATGGTAGAATTGCAAGAGTCAATTCAAAGGGAATCGGTGTAAAATTCGATGAGTTTATAGCTGATTTTCCACACACCTTTGCACAAATATAATAAATAAATACTGAATTAACGATAAAAGGATCGAGTTCAAAATCGGTGTTACGGCGCAGGCGTTCGATGACAGCCCCTTCGCCAAGGATGAACGGGGACTTTTCAAAAAATTTCGGAAAAGATGTCTGATTTACCTTTCCCATCGGTTGCCGCCGACATTTTTTAAATTAATATACTGAACCGTTCCCCGCTCACCGATAAAAGACGTCAGAAGCCAGCTGACCAGACTGATAAAAAGTGATCCAAACACGGCTGACCAGAATCCGTAAACCTCAAAACCGGATATCACGCCGGATACCATCATAAGGACGATGGCATTGATGACAAAAGTAAAAAGTCCCAGGCTCAGTATATTCACCGGGAGCGTCAATATTAACAGTATGGGTCGAAAAAAAGCATTCAGTATTCCCAAAATAGCCGCAGCAAAAAATGCGGAGACAAAACCGCTGACCTGTATTCCATCAATCAAATATGACGTCGCGATGATTGAAAATGTCAGGATCAACCATCTCAGAAAAATTCCCTTCATTTTATTTCCCCATGGTTTCGATATAAAATGCTGCTTTTTTAATCACCCAGTTTTTTAGCCAGTTCCGCTACTCTCTGGCCCAGTTTCATTCCGTTTTCCAAACTTCCGCTGTCCGGGGCACCGACACAGGCCGTTCCAAAGTGCCCGGTGGCGGACATGGGATCCCCTACAATCACCATACCGTAAATGAGCATGACCTGGATAATGGACATCATGGTAGTTTCTTTGCCGCCTGATGGATCTGCGGATGTTGCAAAGGCGGCGCCGACTTTACCTTCCATCTTTTTGCGCACACCCACAAATTCGTCGAAGATCTTTTTGAGCTGGGCCGCCATAACGCCGAAATAGACGGGAGATCCGGAAATGATGCCACTCGATGACACAAAATCCTCTTTGGTGACGTCATCGGTATGTTTCAATACGCCCTCAACGCCGTCGACACTTTCAACCCCGTTTAAAATAGCTTCAGCCAGTTTTTTGGTGTTACCGCCTTTTGAAAAATAAAGAACCAGAATTTGCATTTAAAGCCTCCTTAACATGTTAAATGAAACCCGGCACAAACATTTTTACCTTGTTTAAAGAGCCGGTTGAACGTCTTTATTGCTTTTGATGTCTTTTCTTCGATTAAATCAATATTGTTTTGTTTGAGAAATTCACATAATGATGGGGTTGATTTCATCATGCCGGGCTTACCTTTGCCCAGCACCAGGATATCCGGTCCGGCATCGATGATATCCTGGATGTCATCAATGTTAACCTGGTGACCACTTTTGCGCCACCAGGTGGGAATCACTTTTCCCTGAATGATTTTAATATCATTTGAATAAGTTATGCCCTTAACGATGATATTCCCAAATGAAAAGGCTTCAATCATCGTATACCTTCCAATAGGGCTTTTCATTTTCCCATTTGTCGAGTATCTCCTGGGGAGGTGGAACGACGATGGCCTTGCATTCGGCGGTGAGGGTTCCATCGGGAAGGCGGATCTCACCGGCAACCTGAGCCCGGCTGGCGGTCTGCTTGATCACCCAGCCGATCACCGTCAACGGTATACCGGTTGGCGTTGGACGGCGAAATGTCACTTCCAGTTTCACCGCCACCATTAATGCATCTTCGCCGGAGTACAGCATTACCGAACGCCCGGATGTTTCGTCGAGTATTGCCGAAACAATACCACCGTGAACCACCCCTGGATAGCCGTTGAAATGATCCGGAACCGTCACTGTCGACCGTATTTGCCGAGCCTTGTGATCTTCATACCAGTTCATTTTTAGCGAAAATTCATTCTCAAGTCCGCACAAAAAACACCCGCGTGAATTTTTCTGTTTTTGCATCTTTTTCCTATGATTACTTTATTATACATCCATTCCAAAGAAATTTATCAGGATGGTGCTTAACCAGCGACGCAGGGGCGCATAGGAATAGTGCCGCCTGGCCACTTCATAATTGTGATAGACCATTTTATCTTTTATTTGGGGTGAGTTTAAAACATCTCTGACCTGTTGAATATTTTTTTTGGTGAGGAATCCGTCCATGACAATCAGATCAAAGCCTTTTGGCTCAATGTCTCTGATAAACGTTGCGTATCGGTTGATGAGCAAGGGTTTTTTAAAATAAACCGCTTCTAAAAATGCATTGCCGAATCCTTCATAAAGACTGGGGTAAGTAATGAAATCGGCATGGGGGTAAATATCCCACAACGACGGATTAGCGTTGTGATTCGATTGAACGTTTAGCGGATCTGATACGCGCGTTTTTACCAATCTTAAATCCACCCCTCTTTCTTGTGCGGTTTCCAGAAGCCATTCGGAATATTCATATCCCTCATCACCGGCTTCATGGGAAATCACCAGTTTGTATCGCGGGTTTTTCAGACTTTCCACCAATTCAATAGCATGTTCGATTCCCTTGCGCTGGACAATGCGGGTGGGCTGCAGGATGATATGGTCTTGCGGTTCCAGATCCATAGAACTTCGGAACGCTTCGGTTTGCTCGACATCTATTTCCGGCGGGTTCTCAAAATCCAAAACATTGGGAATGATCGTCGATGAAATTCCCGTCCGAAGCGCCAGCTCTTCTTGAGCGGCCGAGTTGATCACCACATGTTCGATATTATTTAAGTTGGGCGGAAACGACATTCTCAGATAATCTCCCACTGCGTTTACGGAAAACCGCGCCCTTTCCCAATAGAAATCATGGTGATGGGCAATGGTGGGAATCTGGGTTTCGGCGATAATTTCGGTTAAAGCGATTCCCAGTGGGATATGCAACGGAATGGTCAGTACATTCTGAGCAATGAGAAGGTCTATGTGAAATTGTGAAATAAATGTTTGAATCTGTTTTTTTAAAAGAACTTTTAATTCAAAAATGGTATCGGTTACAGTGGAGTTTCGCCCTTTATGCCCGAATATTTGATCATTGATCCACTCATTTCTTTCTTGTTTGAAATGCGCCTCAGGGACTAAAAAACTCGTTTTCGGATCTCTGTCCAATTCACCGGCAAACCAAAAACAGTTGTGTCCGTTTTGTTCTAAAACTTTCGACCATTTGCTGGCTTCCATGGTCACACCGTCGGTGCCTGAAAAGCGTGTGGAGATAAAGCCGATGTTTTTAGACATGATCTTTATTTTTCCTTCTTAAATTGGGTTAGGGTTAGACACATTACCTGAATGGTTTGCTATATATAAGATTCATACCGGAATTTTTCAACCTCTAAGACATTAAAAAGGCAAATATCTGCAATTTGATAGGGTATTGGCAGGTAATATTTTAGAATTCTAATGAAGGTTAATTGTTCGTGTTCACGGGATTTGCTCTCCCGTATAGCAATACCTGCCCGCTCGTGCCTTGCATGGCAGGCGGGTTGGCGAATCAGCGTCGTCATTTTAATAACTTAGCAGTGGGGGAGACTGCGGCTAATGCTTTCAAATTTCAATTTCCATCCCTTCCTTTGCCACTACAATTTCCAGGTCGGACGGGTTGCCAAAATGTTTCTGGCAGTGCTTTTCAAGTTCAAACAGTTCCTGGTCTGTCCGAAGGGGGTCATGGTGAAAAAGGGCGACTTTTTTGACGTTGGCTTCGAGGGCGGAATCGATGGCGTGCTCAAAAAATGAGTGCCCCCAGCCTATCTTTGATGAAAAGTATTCTTCCTTGGTATATTGACAATCATGGATTAGAATATCTGCATCGCGATAAAAATCGAGCAATTTTTCATTCTCTTCACGGGTGGCTTTTTCTCCTTCATCACATGCGACAGAATCAAAATCCACAGTGTTTTCGTCTGTTGAGAAAACGTTTCTAAAGGGCTCTGTGTCATAAGCAGTACACAAAATTTTGCCGTTAAATTCAAATCGATATCCGAGACAAAGTAGCGGGTGATTCAGATATTTTGTTTTTAACGTGATGCCGTCACCCAAATCCATTTTGCATTCACCGAGCTGTGAGTACGTGATATCTGCTGTAAGCTCACCGTGCAGCACCGGAAAATATCGGTATCGCAGAAGGTCGCCCATTATTTTCTCAAGGGGATCATCTTCAAATGTTATTGGGCCGTAAACCTTCAGTTTCGTTCCCGGAATATATATAGGTCTGAAAAAAGGGAATCCGATAATATGATCCCAGTGGGTATGCGTTATAAATATTTCGGTGCTTATGGGTCCGTCTTGGATATCTTCCCACACCAGACGATTCCCCAACGGATGGATACCGGTTCCGGCATCGATGATAATGAGTCTGTTTTTTTTGCCGAACCGGAGTTCCAGGCAAGGGGTGTTGCCTCCGAATTCCACTGTCTTAGGTCCGGGGCATGCAATAGAGCCGCGGACACCCCAGAAACGAAGCTTCATAATTTTCTCCTTAGCCGGCAACCTTTAAAAATATTTGGGCTTTTTCTATCTCTTGCGCCACTTCATCGTTAAATGTACTATTATTACTAAAATTTAATTCCGTGTTATTATCGAGATACCGCATGGCTTCAGGGCAAATATTATCCAAATAACGGTTTCCGGAGAAACCGATTTCCGAACTATTTGCAAAATGGTCCGATAGAATGACGGTGAAAAGAATATCGTTTTGCTCACCTTGATAGGTTTCCGGGGTGTGATGATACGTTATGGTGTCTGAAATTTCCTGTCCCAGGTTCCACTTTTTTGCGATAAGGTTTCCCACAAAGGTATGATCAATTCCCAAAAGCTGTTTTTCAGAAATAAAAAGAGGCAGAGGTTCTTTTTCCTGAATGCTTAGTATATTCAGATATTCATCAGAAAATTTGCTGTTCATAGGGATCTTTCCAATGTCATGTAAAAGCCCGGCGATGAAATATCCCTCCAGCAGCTTGTTGTCTATGTTGCGTTTTTTTGCGATGAGTTTGGCAATAACACCGACGCCAAGAGAATGTTTCCAGAACAGATCCATGTTTAACGCACGAAAGTTTTTATGTGTCCCAAAGGCGCTCATTACGGTTGAGCCGAGAACAAGATTTTTAACCGTATTCATGCCCAGCATAACAACTGCCCGAACCGGAGAGATAATTTCACGCGAGAAACCAAAATACGCTGAATTAACAACTTGCATAACCTTTCCCGTGAGCACCGGGTCTAAACTGATGACCCTGGTCAGATCTGTGGGGGATGTATTTATATCACGGCAGATTTCCATGACCTTGTTGACAGTTGCGGGAAAAGGAGGCAATTGTCTAATATAGTGGTTTAATATTGTTAAACGATGATGATATTCCAAGTATAGACCTTTACCCTTTGATTTTGTTTAGTGCTTGGGTTTACCCAAAAGCTTATAATCAATTTATCGACATCATAATTAAAAACTTGAATTATTTGTATTCGTTTGGATAGTGACTTAAACAAAAGTTTTATCTGAGCAGACCGATTTTCAATAATATATTAATTGTTAATGGCACAATATATAGTAACTTATTTTAATGAAATACAATATATTCTAATTCGATAGAATTATATATAAATTATATATAATTCTACTTGACAATAATAAAATACAAGTTTATGATATAACTAATAATTATATCATAAATTAAAGATGGTCAAAAATTTTGTCCAATGAGCCAAAATCGCCTAAAAAAAATTCGGGAATCTCTTATGATGAGTAAGGCCGAACTTTCTAGAAAAGCTGGAATATCTCCCATTACAATTACACGGATTGAAAATGGGATGCCATGCAGAATGGAAACAAAGCGAAAGATACTTTTAGCTTTAGGGTACAAAATTTCCGAAAAAAACAAAGTGTTTTTCGACTAAAACCAAGGCAGGAGTTTTTTTCAGCAGCAATATGTTATGAAGGATCTTTAAATCGTCAACCGAAAAAACCATCAGACAACAAAGGCAGAGTTTTAAAGCTCTGCCTTTGTTCTGGATGGACAATAACTCATGTTTCGAACCCGAATGTAGCTAAAGAGCCTTTGAAGGTGTAGGCCGAAATAACTTTTTTAAGGTAAAATATTTCCTGGAAACATTAATGTTTGTCACACATAGAAAAGTTCAAGGACCTACCACAAGCTTTTGTCCCGGATAAATGGTATCACCGTCACCCAGTTTGTTAAGCTGGCGCAATTTTTTTACTGTTAAACCGTACCCGGGTCCGATTTGGTATAATGTTTCACCGGGCTTAACAATGTGATATCGATGTCCGGTGGTTTTTTTGGATACTTTTGCGGTTTTTGAAGTCTCGGCTTTCTGAGTTCTGATTTTGGGTATCTGTTTTTGGAGCCTGCTAAGGTTTATCACGATCTGATCCATCCTTGACGTTAAAGCTGCTTCAGACCGGTCAAAGCGCTCTTTGAACTGTTTGAACGTTTGGGCCTGTTCCCAAACTTGAGACACCCGGTTATCAACGGCGACCAACTTATCAGACATTTCTTCAACGTCTTTTACACTCTTTTCCAATGCGGCAATTCGATTCTCGAGCATGGTGCTTTGATTTCTGGCAAACAACAAAAGTAAGAGAATTATCAGAATCAAAAATCCGATAACAAATCTTGATAAAGGTATTTTTTCAGATATTTTAGATGCGTTAGTCTCGAATTTTAGCTTTTTGTCTTCTTTCCATAGTGAATATTGTTCGCTGTAATTATTATCTTCAAGATTGTCACTAAATTTATTGATTCTGTCATCGTCTCTTTGTGTCATGGCAAGGCCTTTTCAAATAGTGTGTATTTATCTACATTGTAATTTAAATCTCCCTTGCTTATTAGATCCCGCAGATTCACCTGCGAAAGTTTCATAAAATCGTTACACGATTTTATCTGAGCAATTCATATCATAATTTGTATTCAATTGAAAGAGCCGGTTTCACAAAAAAAATGGCTGTAAAGGACAAAATATTTAATGAAATCTCCACCGTGCATCTTAAATGGTCAATCGATTATGCACAATTGGGTTTTTCCGTCATATATCACATTGTTCTACCCATAGAATTTTATTGACAAATTTTTAAATCCTTTATAGTTAAACAACTTGGTTTTTGTTCCATGACAAGAGAATTGTTGCGTCCCATTTTATTACCCCAAAATTGTTTTTTTTACAGGAGGATCGAACGATGGCCAACGATGTAATCGGATCGGTTCTGGTTTTAGGGGGCGGCATTGCCGGAATGCAATCTGCTCTGGATCTCGCCAACGCGGGATATTATGTCTATCTCGTTGAAAAGTCACCGTCCATCGGTGGAGTGATGGCCCAGCTGGACAAAACGTTTCCCACCAATGATTGTGCCATGTGAATTATCTCACCGAAACTGGTCGAGGTCGGCCGGCACCTGAACATCGAAATTATCACATACGCGGATCTGGAATCTGTTGAAGGATCTGCCGGGAACTTTAAAGTAAAGGTTAAAAAACGTCCACGGAGTATTAACATGGACCTTTGCACAGGCTGTGGGAACTGTGTTGAAAACTGTCCGGTTGTAAACATCCCAATGCCCGATAGCCAGGTTAATGCATAGTATAATTCATGCCAATCCATCTTGTTTTATTAGGAGGGTGAGCATATGAGTCAGGCAGCTCAGGTTAAAAATGTTCAGTTGGAAAGTGCCCCATCTATAGAAATCGACTATATGGCGCTTGATGATATTATCGAAAATAAATTCAACAACGATAAAGAAAACCTGATAATGATTCTTCAAGAGATTCAACGAAATTACAATTTTTTACCCCGACCGACCCTCACCTATCTTTCCACCAAACTCGATGTACCTTACAGTCAGATATATGGTGTTGCAACATTTTACAGCACGTTCAGCCTTGAACCCAGGGGCAGAAACATCGTATCGATCTGCCTGGGTACAGCCTGCCATGTTAGAGGGGGAGAAAGAGTTCGAAATAGAATTGAGACAGCCTTAGACCTTTCTGATGGGGAGACGACCGAGGACCAGCGATTTACCCTTGAAACGGTGCGTTGTATCGGTTGTTGCAGCCTTGGTCCGGTGATCAAGATCAATGAAGACATGCACGGTCACATTTCTTCTGACCAGGTGGGAAAAATATTAGATCAGTATGAATAAATTTTAAGAGGCAGGAGCCATGAAAATCCAGTCAGAAAAAGATTTAGGACTCATTCGCCAAGATTACAGCCGAAAATTGTATTACCCGGAAGCCGTCAAAGTAAACATCGGAATGGCTTCCTGCGGCATCGCGGCAGGCGCCAAGGCATCATTTGATAAAGCCGTTCAAGAGTTCCCCGGCGGGAACGGTGTCAATATCAACCAAACCGGGTGTATCGGTTTTTGTGAACTTGAACCTCTGGTTGAAATCCTCGGGCCGGGTAAACCGCGGGTCATGTATAAAAAAATTACCGAGGATAAGATTCTTGAAATTATTAAGGATTACAACGAAAGCACTTTTGACGAAAAACGGATTCTGGGACAGATGCGTGATCCGCGTTCATTCCTGGAAGATGATATCCAAAACCCCCTTTCAGATGTAACACCGGTTGTAGGGATTCCTTTTTTGGAAGATATTCCTTTTTACAATAAACAGGTTAAAATTGCCTTGCGCAATTGCGGTTATATCGATCCGGACAGCATTGAGGAATATATTGCCAAAGATGGGTATTTTGCTTTTTTTAAAGCACTCAATGGAATGGCGCCCAAAGATATTATTGAGCAGATCAAGGCATCGGGACTCAGAGGCCGAGGCGGCGGCGGATTTCCTGCCGGAATCAAATGGGAAACATGTGCCCGGCATGACGGTGAAAGATACATCATTTGCAATGCCGATGAAGGTGATCCCGGCGCATACATGGACCGAAGTATTTTAGAAGGCGATCCCCACAGTGTTCTGGAAGGCATGTTGATTGCAGCGCGGGCCATTGGATCCAGCCAGGGCTTTATCTATGTTCGAAATGAATATCCATTGGCAGTAAAGCGTCTGATATCGGCGATTAAGGCGGCTGAAAAATACGGCTTGCTCGGCGACAATATTGCCGGATCTGATTTTAGCTTTAATATCAAAATTTCAACCGGAGCCGGCGCTTTTGTTTGCGGCGAGTCAACAGCATTAATGGCGTCTCTGGAAGGCCAGGTGGGACGGCCCAGGGCCAAATATGTGCATACCGTGGAAAAAGGGTTCAGACAAAATCCTTCAAATTTAAATAATGTGGAAACTTATGCAAATGTGCCGGCGATTATTTTAAAAGGTGCCGATAACTACGCTAAGCTAGGAACACGCCACAGCAAAGGCACAAAAGTTTTTAGCCTTGTAGGCAAAATTAAAAACACCGGTCTGGTGGAAGTCCCCATGGGAACTTCCTTGAAAGAGATTGTTTTTGACATCGGCGGCGGTGTCCCAAATAAAAGACAATTTAAAGCGGTTCAGACCGGAGGACCGTCTGGAGGATGTATACCGGAACAATTTTTAAATTTAGATGTCGATTTTGACGAGCTGACAAAGGTTGGTTCTATCATGGGCTCCGGCGGCATGATTGTCATGGATCAGGACACGTGTATGGTGGATGTGGCCCGATATTTTCTGGATTTTCTAAAAGAGGAATCGTGCGGTCAATGCAATCCCTGCCGTGAAGGAATTACGGCCATGCTGGATATTTTGACCGATATTTGCAACGGAAACGGCAAAGAAGGCGACATCGAGCTTTTGGAAGAACTGGGCATGATGATCCAGAAGTTTTCCCTTTGTGGACTGGGGACCTCGGCGCCGAATCCTGTATTGACGACGATTCTTTATTTCCGCGATGAGTACGAAACCCATATTAAGGACAAGAAATGCCCGGCCGGTGTCTGTAAGGAGCTGTTTTACTACGAAATTGATCCAGAGACCTGCAACGTCTGTCAGCCTCCCTGTAACATGGCATGCCCTGTGGGGGTAGATGCACACGGTTACGTAAACCTAATAGAGGATGGTAAATACAAAGAAGCCGTTGAACTGATCCGGGAAGAGTTGCCGTTTCCCGGTATTCTGGGGAGGGTCTGCACCCATCCGTGCGAGGCTTCCTGTCACAGGGCGGATGTAGACGAGGCTATCGCCATCTGTGAGCTGAAGCGTTTTGTGGCGGATCAGGTGGATATCGGCTCATTGCCTATCCCCGAAATCGAGTACAAAGATGAAAAGGTGGCCATCATCGGCTCGGGGCCTGCCGGGCTCTCCTGCGCCTACTTCTTGGCTCTGGAGGGATACCGTTCCACCGTCTTTGAGGCCCTGCCTGTAACCGGCGGAATGTTGAGGGCCGGAATACCGTCCTACCGTTTGCCCAGGGATGTTCTCGACGCCGAGATCGCCGCAGTGGAGCGCCTTGGTGTGGAGATAAAAGTCAATTCTCCCATCGATAGGAACTTCGGAATAGATAAGCTTCTCCAGCACGGCTACAAGTCCGTCTTCATCGGCGTGGGGGCGCACAAGGGTTTAAAGCTCAGAATCCCCGGCGAGGATCAGTATCCCACCGTTAAGGATTGCGTCCTCTTCCTGAAGGAGATTAACCTGGGTCTGGAGAAGGCCTTGGACGGCAATGTGGTTACTATCGGCGGGGGGTACTCCGCCATAGACTGTGCCCGCACCGCTCTTAGGATGGGTGCCGGTGAGTCCCACATTGTGTATCGCCGTACCCGGAACGAAATGCTGGCCGACGACCACGAGATAACCCAGGCCATAGAGGAGGGGGTTCAAATTCACTTCCTTGTGGCGCCTTTAGCAATCGAGGGGGAGGATGGAAAGCTCAAGGGGCTCAAATGCATCCGTACGCACCTGACGGAACCCGACTCCACAGGTCGGAGGAAACCCGTTCCCGTTGAGGGATCCGAATTCTTCATAGAATGTGACCATATCGTTCCGGCCATCGGTCAGGAGCCGGACCTCTCTTTTATCGATGGGAGTAGCGGCGTAGAGGTCTCCAAATGGAACCTTTTGGAGATAAACCCGGCCAACATGATGACAAACCAGGAGGGGGTCTTCGCCGGCGGTGATGCAGTCACCGGCCCGGCAACAGTGATCGAGGCGGTGGAGGCCGGCAAAACAGCGGCGCGATACATCACAGCCTACCTGCAGGGAGAAAAACTTCCCAGCGAGTGGGAGGACGATGGGGTCCGGATAGACGACTGGTCCAAGGTCGTTGAGACAATGCCGTCCGTCAGGAGGGCGTCTACGCCCACGTCGGCCCCCTTGAAGCGGAGGTCTAACTTCCAAGAGGTCAACCTGGCATTCAGCGAGGAAGAAGCCAGGAGGGAGGCCCAAAGGTGCCTGAATTGCGGCGCTTGCTACAGGAAGTGCCCGCAGGAAGCCATTGCTGCCGAAGGTATGGACCCACGTCGCATAGACCAGGAAAAATGTATTAAATGCGGTATCTGTTATTATGATGCTTGTAAACATGATGCTATCCTTATTAAGTAAAGCATCTTGGCTCACAGGGCCCGGCGTTGGTTTGTCCCTCTTAAATGTCTTTAGCAAGGCCGATTATCTTTGGCCTGGACCAAAGAACCAGGTTTTTCAAGACTGAATAAACTAAGGATACAATAAGGTTAAAATCCATGATTACGTTTAAGCTTAACGGGAAAAAAGTTCAGGGAGATGAAGGGCAGTATATCCTTCAAGTTGCTGAAAAATACGGGGTTGAAATTCCGACGCTGTGTCACCATAAAGCGCTCGAACCTGCCGGAATGTGCCGTTTGTGCACCGTGGAGCTTTTTGACGGACGCCGCACACGCTTTGTAACCGCCTGTAACTACCCCATCTGGGAAGGCATGGAAGTCAAAACCGATACCGAAAGGGTACATGAAGGTCGAAAACTGAACGTAGAATTGTTGCTTGCTCGTTGTCCGGATGTACCGATCATCAAGAAGCTTGCTGCCCAATACAACCTTAAAGAAACCCGCTTTAAGATTAAAGACGACACCTGCATCCTTTGTGGGCTGTGTACCCGTATCTGTGACAGAATGGGCAACAGTGCCATCAACCTCACCGGTCGAGGAGCGGAGATG
>Ga0307425_1000217_pt1 | contig 36159 bp, 24 predicted proteins | sample SalMarWE160330MG_FD_202152 | JGI IMG/M metagenome (GOLD analysis project Ga0307425, IMG submission 202152) | Salt marsh sediment microbial communities from the Plum Island Ecosystem LTER, Massachusetts, United States - WE1603-30 | ecosystem: Environmental > Aquatic > Marine > Intertidal zone >... | reverse complement strand
TGATGTCTATATTCAGCTACTCTGCTTTTCTTGCAATTATAGTTGCGTGCATGGGGCTATTCGGATTGGCTGCATTTATTTTAGAATTACGCACCAAAGAAATAGGAATAAGGAAAGTTTTAGGTGCCTCCATTTCGGGAATTACATTTATGCTTTCCAAAGAATTTATCCTTTGGGTATTAACAGCTAATCTAATTGCGTTTCCGGTTGCATATTTTCTTATGGATAGTTGGCTTCAGAATTATGCTTATAGGATTAATATAAGCTGGTGGATATTTCTCATATCCGGTGGAATAGCTTTAGTGATTGCGTTGGCTACAATTGGTTTTAGGGCGATTAAGGCAGCAACTGCAAATCCGGTCAAATCATTAAGGTATGAATAATAAAGAAAAAAGAGTCTCAGTTTTATGAAAAGTTTTTACAATTATCAGGAATTAAAACCATGTTAAAACATAGCTTCTTAATAACGTTTAGAAATTTCAAAAGATTTAAAAGTACATTTATAATTAACCTTGTCGGATTATCAACCGGGTTAGCTTGCGCTGTGCTAATTTACCTGTGGGTGAGCAGTGAACTAAGTGTAGATAAATTTAATGAAAATGACAGCTGGCTTTACCAGGTAATGGAAAACACTCAATTGTCCGACAGAATTATAACCCAACCCTACACTCCCGATCTTCTCGCAGAGACAATGGCTGAAGAAATTCCTGATATTAAATATGCTGCGGCTGTTACTCCTTCTTCGTGGTTTGCATTTACACTTTCAGTCGGTGAAACACATCTGAACGAAATCGGTCAATTTGCAGGTAAAGATTTTTTTAACATCTTTTCTTTTCCTCTGCTCCAGGGAACAGCAAACCAGGTGCTTACCGGAAGCAACTCTGTTGTTATTTCAAAAGAACTGGCGATGAAATTCTTCCACACAACAGAGAATGTTGTAGGAAAAACAATAGGGTGGCAATTGCTGGGATTAAAATACGAGGGAATTGTTTCAGGCGTTTTCGATAATATTCCCGAAAATTCTACAATGCAGTTTCAGTTTGTTTTATCTTATGATGCATGGAAAGATGTAAGTAAAAAGGTTGGCAGAACAATGAACTGGGGTAATCACGCCCCTTGCACTTACGTGGTTTTAAAAAAGGGAACAAATATAAAAAGCTTCAACGAAAAGATAGCAGGCTACATCAAAAGTAAAAATGAAAACTCGAACGTTACTTTATTTGCAAGACCATATTCAGACGGTTATCTGTACGATAAATATGAAAACGGTAAACAGGCAGGCGGCAGAATAGAATATGTTGAACTGTTTTCTATCATTGCGCTTTTTATAATCCTGATCGCTTGTATTAATTTTATGAACCTGTCAACGGCTAAAGCATCGAGCAGGTTAAAAGAAGTAGGTATAAAAAAAGCGATGGGAGCTAAGCGGAACATGCTTCTTTTCCAGTATATGAGCGAATCGATAATAATTTCATTCATATCACTTGCCGGAGCAATATTAATAGTTGAGAGTCTTCTTCCTCAGTTCAACAATATTACCGGCAAACATCTTTTCTTAAACTTTAATGGGAGTCTTATTCTCTGGCTTGTAGGGATTACACTTTTCACAGGAATTATTTCGGGAAGCTACCCTGCATTTTATCTTTCAGGGTTTAACCCGGTTACAGTATTGAAAGGAAAAATTAATACTCTTGCCGGAGAATTATGGATCCGAAAAGGATTGGTGGTATTCCAGTTTGCATTATCAATTATATTTATTGTTGTGGTTCTTGTTGTTTATAAGCAAATAGATTTCATTCAATCTAAAAATCTTGGTTATAATAAAGACAATATAATTTATCTCGAAAAGGAAGGGAAAGTTGCCGAAAATGAAGATGCCTTTTTAGACGAACTGAGAAAAACCCCGGGAGTTATAAATGCGTCAAGCAGCGGCAGCACTATTGTTGGTTCGTTTAGCTCAACGGAAGGACTTAGCTGGGAAGGAAAAAAACCTGAAGAAATTATACGGTTTGAATATGTGCCCGTAAATTATAATTTCATTGAAACGCTCGGTATTAAAATGAAAGAGGGAAGATCCTTTTCAAAGGACTTTGGTTCGGAAGACACAAAAATAATATTTAATGAATCTGCCATAAAAGCAATGGGGCTAACTAATCCTATTGGTAAAGTAGTAAATATGTGGGGGAGTGAAAAGCAAATTATTGGTGTAATGAAAGATTTCAATTTTGAATCACTTCACGAAAATATCAAACCTTTACTGTTTATAATAAACTCACGCCACTCAACAAAAGTAATGATTAAAATACAAGCAGGAAAAGAAAGAGAAACCATAGACAAAATAAGAAAACTGTACACCGAATTTAACCCGGGGATTCCTTTTGATTATAAATTCCTGGATAAAGATTACCAGGCGTTGTATGAATCGGAACAAAGAGTCTCGGATCTATCGAAATATTTTGCCGGCTTAGCAATTTTAATTTCCTGTCTTGGACTGCTTGGACTTGCAACATTTACCGCACAAAGAAGAAGTAAAGAAATAGGTATTAGAAAAGTTCTGGGCTCTTCAGAGTTCGGCATTATCTATCTTCTTTCTTCAGACTTTACAAAACTTGTAATTGCTTCTATGGTCATTGCTCTGCCTGTCAGCTATTTCCTGATCAAAAACTGGCTGGATAGTTTTGCTTACAGGATAGAACTTAACTTCTGGTATTTCCTCAGTGCAGGACTCATTACTTTATTTATTGCGTGGGTTACAGTAGGAACACAAGCTTTTAAAGCTGCAAGGGTTAATCCTTCTCAATGTTTAAGAGATGAGTAATATTTTAGGAATAGTCTATGATTAAGAACTATTTTATAATCACTTTAAGAAATCTTAAAAAACACAAGCTGTATTCGTTCATTAATATTCTCAGTCTGACGATAGGCATAACAGTTTGTATACTGATAACACTGTATATAAAACAGGAATTCAGTTACGATAAGTATTTTGAAAATGCTTCAAATATTTACCGGATAACTACAATACATATTTCGGAAAGAGGAACGTCTATAGATGCAGAAACACCAATGCCTTTGGCAGAAGCGTTGGCAGAAAAATATCCTGAAATTGGAAAATGTTCCAGAATATTTTTTCACGGGAACGAACTTGTAAAGTATGAAGATAAAAGCTTTATCGAGAAGAGCATTGCATTTGCCGATTCGGATTTCTTTAAAATATTTTCCTTTAAAATCCTAAATGGAAACTCATCACATCTTCTTGATGTACCACATTCAATAGTCTTAACAAAAAAAGCAGCAGAAAAATACTTCGGCAACGAAGATCCCGTCGGGAAGGTATTAAGACTAAGAAACAAATACGATTTCACAGTAACCGGTGTTATGCAGGATATCCCTGTGAATACTCATTTCCATTTCGATATGCTTGGTACTTACAGCGATGTGAACAAAAAAATTTTCGAAGAAGATTTTTCAAAACAATGGGGAGCCTATTTTGGTTCATATACTTATTTACTACTTCCTAAAAGTATATTTATAAAAAATTTGCATGAAAAGACATCAGACTTTATAATGAAACAAAGAGAATTTCCTGCCGGCGTATCGGTAAAACTAAATTACCAGAAACTTCTTGATATTCATTTGCACTCGGATTATGTGGGAGAGATTGAAAACAATAACTCTATTTCCAACATTTTAATAGTTGCTACAATAGGATTATTTATTCTTTTGTTAGCCTGTTTCAATTTTATGAACCTGGCAACTGCGCGATCATCCAAGAGAATAAGGGAAATCGGTGTGAGGAAAGTGCTTGGTGCGGCAAGGAATCAAATTATCTTTCAATTTCTTGGTGAGGCAACTATTCTTGCATTAATTTCAATGGCATTTTCTTTTGTGGTGGTCGAGCTTATTCTGCCTTCTTTTTCAAATCTTTTAAATACGGAAATATCGTTCAACCTATTTGGTAACTTAAATGTTGTGTTACTAATAATTACCGGAACAATTATCGTTGGAATTATGGCAGGTATTTATCCATCTTTCTACTTGTCAAGTTTCAAGCCGGCTGCTGCGGTAAATAATAGGGGATCTGCTTCTAAAAAGTCCGGTGGCGATTCAGGAATTAGAAAAGTTCTGGTAGTAGCTCAGTTCGCTATTTCTATAACCTTGATAACATGCACAATCATAGTTCTGCAGCAGCTAAATTATTTAAAGAATCACGATGTGGGATTTAAGAAAGATCATACGATTACAATACCATTTGGTTCTGATATTTCTGCTAAAAATTATCAGGCATTGAAAAACAAATTTTTATCTGTTACCGGTGTTAAGGATGTTGCTTTGGCCAACAGCGCACCAATAAGTGATGACGTGTATAACACTTCACTTTATCCAAATGGATTGGATGGAGGGGATAGATTCGGTATCTACCTTAAATTTGTTGATTACAATTTTGAAGATGTATATAAGCTAAAATTAATTGCCGGCAGATTCTTCTCTGATAAATTTACCGATGATTGGAAGGATGTTATTGTTGTGAATGAATCAACAGTTAAAAGTCTTGGATTTAAAGATCCACAGGATGCGATTGGTAAAAAATATATTTTAGGCATACAAAGAGTTACTCCTACAATAATAGGTGTCGTAAAAGATTTTAATATTGCATCATTGAAATCAAATATTGAACCGCTTGTTATGATGCGAAATCCTGAATGGTTTAATGAATATTCGGTGAGGATCAGTTCGCTAAATATTCCGGGTACCATAGCAGGATTGGAAAAAGCGTGGAAGGAATTTTCCCCTGATTATCCATTCACATATCAATTTCTGGATGATTATATATCCAATCTTTACAAGCCTGAAGAAAAAACAAGTACGATAATTTCCACGTTTTCATTTCTGGCAATATTAATTGCCTGTCTTGGTTTGATAGGTCTAGCTTCTTTCATATTTGAATTAAGGAAAAAAGAAATAGGAATCAGGAAAGTCTTAGGGGCTGGAATTCCCCGGTTGATAAAACTATTGAATACAGAATTCATAAAACTTGTTTTGATTTCAAATGTTATTGCTGTTCCCGCTGCTTACTATTTTATGAATGAATGGCTGAAAAATTTTGCTTATAAAGTGAACATGAGTGCATGGACGTTTTTGTTTGTCGGATTTGTTTCGATTTTAATCGCTTTCCTGACCATAAGCTTCCAGGCGGTTAAGGCTGCAACAGTTAATCCTGTTAAATCATTAAAATATGAATAACCTCTTCAAGACTATATATCTAATTAATAAGACTACAAAATATTCCGGATCAATACATATTTATATTGATCCGGATAATAAATTATTCTATTACCTGAATTACTAAAATCCAACTTTTAAATTGAAGAAAAATTCTCTTCCCGGTCCCGGTTGATAGGAATTACCATCGGGGTCTGGCTCTGTGAATGCCATATATTCTTCATCTGTTAAGTTACATACATAAGCACTTAAGTCTCCATTTAACATCCAGAGATTCCATGAATAAGAAATCCGGGCATTGAATAAAGTAAATCCATCCTGCCAGTTCTGATAGATACCAGGATCGAGTTCATTATTGTATGCTTTTGCATCGGTATAAATTGCCCACTTCGATTGGTATTCTCCACCTAAGCTGATCTGAATGTTTTTGCACGGAGAGTAAACTACTTCAGAGTAAAGCTGATGCTGCGGAGAATTAGGTAACCATTGTCCGTCTGCAGGCGGAGTGGTCAAAACATAAGCCGGGTCGGTATAAACAGGATCAACGTTAGCAGATGTATATTTATAATCGGCAAATGTGTAGGCAATCTGTAGGCTTAGGTTATTGAGTATCTTGTAAGAAACAAAAGTCTCTATACCGTAACGTTTACTGTTTCCGGCATTGCCATAAAATACTTCCTGGTTTCCTCTTCCCGATTGCTTAAAACGGAAGAAATCGTTCTCTGTATCCATCATAAAACCGGTTAGTTCATAATAAATTTTATTGCTGAAAAATCCGCGTGCACCGATTTCATAACTGTTTGAAGTCGCAGGAACCAAATGTGTGTTAAATCCCGAATATCCTACAGGGTTATTAGCTAACTCCTCTGTAGAGGGCGGCATAAATCCCTGGCTCCAGTTTGCATACAAAATCAATGCATCGGTAAAGCTATAGCTTGCTCCAATCCTTGCAGATGTTTTGGAAAAGTCTTTTGTCGTTTTAGAACTGTCGAGTCCTACCATTTTATCTGTCAGCTCGTTAGTTATATAATCGTATCTTACATTTCCTATCAAATTGAATTTTTCTATATCCAATTTATATAAAGCAAATACACCCGTACTTTGTTGATAGATTATCTGGTTAGCTAACAGGTTATCAGTCTCGATATTTATTTCATCAGTGCTTTCTACTCGTGGTGGATTACTTCCGCTCTGTAATTTGTACATATTGATATCCTGCCATTTCAAATCTGTGCCAACACTAAAGTTATTCATTATTTCTCCCGATTTGAGATGCAGGTTATATTGAGTACTTACACCCGGATTTGTAATTGCCCGGTACTCTGCAGCCTTATTGCTTGTTTCCTTATAATTCCAGTAGCGGTAAAATGAAGTAACTTCAACATCGTGCAATTCATTTATTGTATAAGAGCCGACTAATCCTAAAGTTGTTCTATTGGTTTTTTGATATTCATTGAAAGGATTCGCATCCGGGTTAGCTTGTCGCAGGTTATCAAATTGTTCACGGTTTAGCCCTTCAGGGTTTTGTTGGAAGTAATCCGTGTGAGAAACAATTTGTGTAATTGCCAGTTTATCCAAAGGATTAAAATTAAGTTTTTCATAAAGCTTATTACTCCAGAAAGCCTGGTGATCACGGTATCCATCACCATCTTCCCGTGAAAAACTTACACGGTAATTAATATTCTCCTGTGAGCCGTCTAATTGTAACAATGATTTAAAGAAACTATTGGAACCAACAATCTGGCTGACCTCACCTTCTATAGGCACAGGACCACCATCTTTAGTAGTAATATATAATAATCCAGCCGAACTGCCACAGCCGTACAGTCCGGCAGCGGGACCTCGTAAAACCTGGATGTCTTTTACAGTTGCCCAGTCAACGTCGTATAAATCAGGGGCGAATCCCGATGGATCATTTACCGGGATGCCATCGATCATTACACCAATACCGCGTAAACCCCGTTCGGTAAGGATTCCCTGCCCGCGGATGGAGATATGAACACGTTCGCCATCATGCTGGTTATCGATCCTGACACCCGGTACTAATCTTAATGCTTCCTCTACTCCAATAGTTTTCGGCATAATGGAGAGCATTTCTGGTGTTACGAGTGAAACTGACCCAGGATTACTTTTTAAAGTTATAGGTAACCTGTTGGCAATAACGATGACATTCTCCAGCGTTACCGTTTTGGTTGTATCTGCATTTTCATTTTGGGCTTTTAATAGCGGAACAATAATAAACACAACAAACAAAAATAGAATGAGTCTTTTCATTTTAATTTCTTTTAGAATAATTATTAAATCTTTTGATAAAAGGATTTTATACAAACGGCTATATTATCCCTTTACTTTTCCTCTGAAAATTAAATTGAGTAAAAAGAGTTTATACTAATAAATAATAGGTTTTCTAAATAGACTTAAGCAGACTTTGGAGGAGGGGTTAGTAACTTCCCGTGAATCGACTTGTAATAATTAATATAACTTCCCGAAAGAAGTATGCAGTTGTTTTTTATTTCCGATGGATATGTTTCGCTTTGAATTGCAAGAAGATTATAGCCACTTAATGAATGTGAGCCTGAAGCAATTTTATCTTTTGTAGAGTTGCTTTTATGCAGCTTTTCGTAATTTGAAATCAGCATTTCTTCCGTTTCATCACGCAGGCAATAAATAATAACACAGTTACCTTTTATTTCAACTCTTTCCACATCATACATTCTTCCCTCATATTCAAACTCTTTTTCTTCTTTCCAATTAAGCTTCTTCTCATATTCAATCCAGGTAAATTTTAGTTTCTGAATTATCGATGAACTATTCGTTGAATTGATCAGCGCCTTCATTTCCAGTTTATTATTTGCTAATCGTTCAATATAGAAAAGGATGTAACCGCTGGAATTAAAAAGTATAAGGAAGGTGAGCAATATGGGGATTACTTTTTTCAAAAAATGAAATGTTTTTTTATAAACAAAAATATTAAATCGTAATATGATTTCATTAAAAAATATTTAAGAATAAAAGCATAGGACAATTGAAGCCGGATTATAATTATTGAAAGTTGTATTATGTCATATAAATAGAACTATTCAATCTCAATCTCATTAAACTTTTCTCTAAGTCGATCTTTTTCTCTCACTAATTCCTTATTGGCACTCATTAATTTTAAAGTGTCTTCTTCTATCTCAGTATTTTCAATCTTATTGTGATTTTCTTTTATTTGCTTATCTATTTTGTCAAGCTTAAATCTGAGCACTATATCTTTAGTGTACTTTTGTAATAATTGTTCTGGTGTAACCCCGGGATTCCTTTCTTCCCAGTTGCTGCTGATTGAATGCTTTTCAAATACGATTTCTCTTACGTATGATTGTAATTCATCATTCTTTATATCTTCAATCAGTTTGTCTGCATCTATTTGTTTTTCATGTCTTATTTCTTCATAAACAACTTTTGCTAATCGCATGTGAATCTTAATCGCAAAATCTTCAGCTTTTATGTTATTATGAATAAAATTTAATATAGAACTATTCCCCTCAAACAGCAGCTTAATTATATCTTTCTCCAGATTGTAAACAACAGGATTAGCTTTCTTCTGTTTTGTTATTTCTTCAGAAAGTGTTGATTCGGTTTTTTCTTTTGTTGTTGTTCGAATTTCTGTTGATCTTTGCGATGAACCTCTTTTAATTACTTTATCGAATTCTGCCTCAAGTAGCTTCTCTCTTAGATTGAATTTTCTTGCGATGTTTTTTATCAACAAATTCCTTTTTAATTCATCAGTGATTAAAGCCAACGGTTTTACAAGCTCACGAATTGCCTCTGCAGCTGTGTTTGAATCATTAAACATTCCCCGTGCTTCGAAATATCGTGTTTGAAACTCAATAAAATTTTCTGCTTTCTTGAGTAAATCTTCAAATTTATCCTTGCCGAATTTGTTTACGAATGAATCGGGATCTTCTCCTTGTGGAAGGGAAACGATCTTTACCTCCATATCCCGTTTTAAAAGAATCTCAATACTTCTCATTGAGGCTTTAATACCGGCAGTATCTGCATCGAAAAGCAGAACAACATCTTTTGTATATCTTGAAAGCAGTTGAACCTGCTCGTCAGTTAATGCTGTTCCTGAAACAGCAACGACATTTTTAACTCCGCTTTGGTAAAGAGAAATCAAATCCATATAGCCTTCAACGATGATGGCTTTGTTCAATCTCCTGATTTCATCTTTTGCAAATGACAATCCATAAAGTACACGACTCTTGTTATAAACTATTGATTCGGGTGAGTTAATGTATTTGCCCCCCTTTTCGTTTGGATCTAAAACTCTCCCAGCGAAAGCAACGACTCTTCCGTTTGGTGAAAAGATAGGAAAAATCAGTCTGCCGGGAAGTCTATCAAAATATCTCCCTTCGGGATGTTTTCCTGCGAGTCCCAGTGTAACAGCTTTTTCGAGATCGATCTTTTTTTCTTTGGCATAATTAACAAAATTTTCCCACCCTCTAAGTGTATAACCTAAACCAAATGTTCGGATTGTTTGTTGTTTTAAATTTCTTTTATGTAAATACGTTCTCGCAATCTCAGCTTCTTCATCGTTCAATAGATTATTAAGAAAATATTTTGCCGCTTCCGTATTGATATCGTAAAGTATTTCTTGTTCGGTTTGCTGCTCTTCGTAACCAGCAGATTCATAATATTCAAGTGGAATTCCAAGCTGTTCGGCAACTTCCTGTACTGCTTCAATAAATGAGATTTTTTTGTATTCCATTAAGAATTTAAAGATGTTGCCCCCGGTATGGCAGCCGAAACAATGGAATATTTGCTTTTCATCGCTTACTGTGAATGATGGTGTTTTTTCGTTATGAAACGGACACAATCCGATATAATTTTTACCCCGTTTACGCAGTTGAACGTATTCTGAGATCATATCAACAATGCTTGCAGTTGATCTGATTTCTTCTATTTTGGATTCGGGAATTCGCAAATACTAATTTTCTAATATTTTATAATGAATCTAACATTTTCCCCTTAAAGCTTCATTATCTTATATTTACATATATAATAAATGATTTAAATAATGCAGAATATCTACACTAAAAATAGCATTTTAATTTTCCTTCCGTCAAACAATTTTAGTGAAGAAGAATTTTTACCAATTAAAAGGATTTTCTTAAAACGCAACAAACAGATTTTTATCGCATCTGATAGTTTTTCGGTTTGCAGCGGGGAAAATGGTTTGAAAGTAGGCATCGACGCAAATTTTTATAATGCAAATGAGAAAAATTTTGCAGCTTTTGTTCTGATCGGTGGTAAAGGGAACAGGAATTACTGGGGAAATGAAGCATTGCACAAAATTGTAAGAAAATTTCATAATTCGGGGAAAGTTGTTGGAGCCATTTGCAGTGCCCCGGTTATTTTAATAAGATCAGGAATACTTGATAAAACATCCGCAACCTGCTGGAAAGAAGATAAGAGCGAACTGATAAAAGCAGGGATAAATTATCAGGAAAGATCAGTAATTGCCGAGAATAAAATTGTAACTGCGGATAGCCCACAGTCTGCTGTACAGTTTGCCGAAACGGTATTGAATTTGATTAAATAAGTTATTATTAAGAATACGATGATCCAGACATTGAAGAAATACTGCAACAGTCTAACTCAATATTCGCGTTATAAAACTCGTGAAGTTTACATCGGAGATGTTCCGCTTGGGGGAGATAATCCTATCCGCATTCAATCTATGACAATAACTGATACGATGGATACAAAGGCAACAGTTGAGCAGTCTATAAGAATGGTTGATGCCGGTTGTGAATATGTGAGAATAACTGCACCAAGTATTAATGAAGCAAAGAATCTTGCAAACATAAAAAAAGAATTAAAAGCGAGTGGATACACCGTTCCGCTTATTGCAGATATTCACTTCACACCCAATGCTGCAGAAATAGCTGCAAGGATTGTAGAAAAGGTGAGGGTTAATCCGGGTAATTATGCTGATAAGAAAAAATTCCAATCTATTGATTTTTCAGATGAAGCTTATGAAAAGGAACTTGAAAGAATCAGGAATAAATTCACACCGCTTGTAAAGATATGTAAGGAATATGGAACAGCTATGAGGATAGGAACTAACCATGGTTCTCTTTCAGATAGAATTATGAGCAGATACGGTGATACACCAATGGGTATGGTTGAGTCGGCGCTTGAGTTTGTAAGAATTTGTGAAGATCACGATTATCACAGCATTGTGCTTTCGATGAAGGCAAGCAATACGCAGGTTATGGTTCAGGCATACAGATTACTCATTCAGAAAATGGAAGAAGAAGGAATGAACTATCCTCTGCATCTTGGTGTTACAGAAGCTGGTGGTGGAGAAGACGGAAGAATAAAATCTGCGGTGGGAATCGGTACTTTGCTGGAAGACGGACTTGGCGATACGGTAAGAGTATCATTAACCGAAGATCCTGAATATGAAGCACCTGTGGCCATTTCACTTGTTAACAGGTATAAAAGAAGGAAAGCACACACTCCGATTAAATTTATCGATGAACCACCATTTGATCCTTTTACTTATACGAAAAGAGATTCAAAGGAAATTAATGGAATAGGTGGAAGTCATCCGGCAGTTGTTGTCGCTGATTTTTCAAACAATAAAAATCTTCTCCACGAAAATTTAAAAGATGTTGGTTACACATATAACAAAGAAACAGATAAATGGAATCTGAACGATGCTGCCGCAGACATTTTATATCTTGGTAGTAGTGAAATTCCGGAAAATTATCCCGGAGGAGTAAAGCTTGTTCAGGATTATCAGGTGTGGATTAAGCTACAAGATAAATCCAGGAGCTATCCGCTTTTAAATGTTGAACAATATTTGAATGCAGAAGCTCTTTCTTCAACACTAAACTTCTTGATTATCAATCTGAACCAATTAGATGAACTGGTTATCGAGAAGTTAAAAGACGATCAGAAAACCGTACTAATTGCAACAACAGAAAACAAGCATGGAATGGCTGAACAGCGCAGATTGTTTTTTGAGTTGGTCAAAAATGATATTCAAAATCCTGTTATAATAAAAAGAGATTATAGCAATATCACGCTGGATAAATTGAGGCTTTACTCTTCAACAGATTTTGGTGCACTTTTAATAGATGGCTTTGGGGATGGTGTTTGGATTGGGAACGTTCAACTTTCAAAAGATGAAAATGGAAGAAACACATACACAAAAGTATTTACCAGAAACGGTGAATCATCGAACAAAATAATAAACAGAACGTTATTTGGAATTCTTCAGGCAGCGAGAGTAAGGATTTCCAAGACAGAATATATTGCCTGTCCCTCATGCGGAAGAACCCTATTCGATCTTCAGGAAACAACGGAGATGATTAGAAAAAGGACAGAGCATTTGAAAGGTGTAAAAATTGCAGTTATGGGATGCATTGTAAATGGTCCTGGTGAAATGGCTGATGCCGACTATGGCTATGTTGGGTCAGGTATAGATAAAATAACACTTTACAAGGAAAAGGATATTGTAAAACGGAATGTGCCAGCTTCTGAAGCTGTTGATGCCCTGATTGAACTTATTAAAAGTGATGAAAATTGGTGTGAACCTTCCGAAAATTCATCCTGAAATGTTGTAAATCACAGGAAATTGATAATGATGTAAATTTCTGCTATATTACTGCGCTAATTATGAGAGACATTAAAACGGATAGAAAGAAATTTCTTGACCATGTTTACATAGGGAAGAGTGATTCCCCGTAAGAAAGAAAATTAAAAATGCACCCCGATTCAGTCGGGGTGCATTTTTTTTGTTATGAAATGCAAAACAATTATTAAATACCTGGAAGATTGGGCACCAAAAGAAATTGCCTGGGGAAAAGACAACGTTGGTTTACAAATAGGAACGACAGAGAGAGAAGTAAAAAATATAATACTTAGTCTTGATTTGAATAAAAAAGTTATAGATGAAGCAATAAAAAAGAAATGTAATTTACTGATAACACATCATCCACTATTGTTTAAACCTTTAAAGAAAATAGATATACATCAAAATAAGATAGCAGGATTTGTTGAGAGTCTCGTTAAAAACGATCTCACACTTTATTCCGCACATACAAACTTCGATTACACAAAAGAGGGTGTAAGCTTTCAGCTTGCAAAAAGATTAAAACTCCATAACATAAATTTTCTTAATAACTTAACAGAAAACCAGGTTAAGCTTGCAGTCTTTGTACCGGAAGAAAATCTACAGGAAGTAGCCAATGCAATCCATAAAACAGGTGGCGGTATAATCGGTGAATACTCAAATTGTAGTTTCAGCACTACAGGTACCGGAACATTTCAAGGCTCAAAGACTTCTAATCCATTTATAGGAGAAAAAGAAAAGATAGAATCAGTGAAGGAAATAAAACTGGAAGTTCTGGTTGATTCCTGGAAAATGCATAAAGTAATCAAAGCGATGAAAACTGTGCATCCATACGAAGAACCTGCATACGATATTTATCCCCTCAAAAACAAGAACGTTAATTACGGAAGTGGTGCAATTGGCACATTAATTTCTCCTATGAAAAGAACCGAATTCCTTGCGCACGTTTCCAGGCAATTAAAAATTAAAAACTTCAGGTACAGTAACGGTAAGAGCAGAACAATTAGTAAAGTTGCTGTTTGCGGCGGATCGTGCTCAGATCATTTAGAAGAAGCAATAAACAGTGGTGCGGATGCTTTTGTAACTGCAGATGTAAAATATCATGCGTTCCAGAACGCAGAAGATAGAATATTGTTTATAGATGCAGGACATTATGAAACAGAGATCCCGTCCCTGGATGAAGTTCAAAAAAGGTTAAGAAATTTTCTGAAAAACGAAAGTAAGATAAAAGTGTTTAAATACAGTGGTTCTACAAACCCGGTAATTTTTTATAATAATTAAAGGAGCTATACTAAATTGTACGACAGGTTAAAAATCTTATATCAGCTTCAATTAATTGATGATCAGCTTGACGAACTCGAAGAATTAAGAGGCGATCTCCCGAATGCAGTGAAAGAACTGGAAGAGAAGATTAATAATATGAAAGATGAGATCGCAGATATGGAAACGCAGCAGAAAGAATCCCTGAAAAAGCGAAACGACAATGAAAAGGAAATTGATAAACTAACCGAGAATCAGAAAAAATTTAAAGCACAGCTTTACCAGGTTAGAAACAATAAAGAATATGATGCACTTACCAAAGAGATAGATCATTCAGAAGAACAGGTAAAAAAGCTTGAAGCTGAAAACGATTCGCTTGCTGATCTCAGTAAAACTCTGACTGACAGGGTTGAAGAAATTAAACCGTCACTTGAGGAACTTAAAAAGGAACTGAAAGATAAAGAAACCGATCTGAAAGAAATTATTAAGGCAAACGAAAAAGAAGAATCCAAACTTGCTGCTGAACGTAAAAAAATAGAAAGTGCCGTAAAAAAACCGGATCTATCAGCTTATAAAAGAATAAGAAAGGCAAAGAAAGGAAAAGCCGTAGTTACTATAAAAAGATCGGCTTGTTCCGGTTGCCATAACATCGTTCCATCTCAAAGACAGTTGGAAATAAGGCAGAATAACAGATTATATTTTTGCGAATATTGCGGGCGTATCCTGGTTTCTATTGAAGTAGCAGATTCAGCATCTGAATAATCCATACTTAATTTTCTGATGAATTACACCGCCTGATTTATTATATTTGCAGCATTGGAGTAAATTCCTTTTGTGGGAATTTTTTGTGTCGGAAAATTCGCAAATAAAAAGTTTAACATTCAATAATTGAGTATTATAATAAAGTTTAAAAGAATAATAGAATCAGTCAGTCCGGGCAATTGCTTTCTACTTAAAGTAGAAGGAGGAAAGTCCGAACTTCATAGAACAGGGTGCCGGGTAATCCCCGGGGATCATAAGAGAAATCTTAAGATTACTGATAGTGCCACAGAAAATATACAACCATGCTCTTGGTATGGTTAAAGGTGAAATGGCGGGGTAAGAGCCCACCGTCCGATTGGTAACAACCGGAGCCAGGTAAACCACACCCGAAGCAAGGTCAAATAGGGAAATCGTTTCCGGCCTGCCGGTTCGAAGTTGTTCGCTTCGTAGATTTCCGGGTAGACCGCTGGATCCCGGTAGTAATATCGGGGCAAGACAAATAATTGCCGTCCCTTTTCAGGGAAACAGAATTCGGCTTACAGGACTGACTCTTTTGATTGTTCTTTGCATTATTAATAAACGGGCTATGATGGAAAAACGCTGGAACATCAAAGAGATTGAAAATGGTTTTGCTGTCGAAACCCTTGCAGACTCTTTAAAGATTTACGAGGTGCTGGCGCACCTCCTGGTCGAAAGAGGTATTAAGTCTTATAATGATGCAAAGAAATTTTTCAGACCCTCATTAGATTCACTTTATGATCCGTTTCTTATGAATGGAATGGAAACGGCTACTTACCGGTTGATCCAGGCGCTAACAGAAAATCAATTAATAACCATTTACGGCGATTATGATGTTGACGGTACCTGTGCCACAGCAATTTTATATCTCTTTCTAAAAGAACTGGATGCTAACGTAGACTTTTACATTCCTAAAAGATTATCCGAAGGATACGGAATATCAAAACAGGGAATCGATCAGGTTAAAGGCAAGAACACTTCACTTTTAATAAGTGTGGATTGCGGTATAACTGCCATAGAAGAAACAGAATATGCAAACCAGCTGGGAATGGATGTTATTATCTGCGATCATCACCAGCCTAAAGAAGAATTACCGAATGCGCTTGCAGTGCTTGATCCGTTAAAACCTGAATGCAATTATCCTTTTAAATATCTTTCCGGAGCAGGAATTGCTTTTAAACTTGCACAGGGTTTATCAGAAAGAATAGGAAAACGGGAAGCTCCATTGGCTTATCTTGATCTTGCGGCACTTGCCGGCGCAGCAGATATAGTTCCTTTAACGGATGAAAACCGGGTAATCGTTAGTGAAGGATTAAGACTTATAAATGAGTCTCCGCGTCCTGCCATTGCTGCTTTAATTGAAGCAAGTCATTTACATCCCGGTAATTTAACATCAGGGCAAATTGTGTTTACTCTTGCTCCAAGAATAAATGCAGTTGGGAGAATGGGAGATGCCGAACGTGCTGTTGAACTACTTATAACAAAGGATAAAACGGAAGCCATGCAATTAGCCGCCGTGCTTGAAAATGAAAATTATGAGCGCAGAAAGATAGATGTGGATACTTTTGATGAAGCAATGCAGCTTGTTGAAAACTCACTTGATCTTGATAATGAAATGGCTATTATTTTACATCAGGAAGAATGGCATCCCGGGGTTATCGGAATTGTGGCTTCACGCCTGGTTGAAAAATATTACAGACCAACAATTATGTTAACAACAATAGATGGAGTTGCAAAAGGTTCCGCTAGAAGCATTTCTAATTTTGATATTTATGAGGCATTACAAAAGTGTGAGGGTTCTCTTATTCACTTTGGCGGTCATAAAGCAGCGGCAGGATTAGCAATTGAAATTGAAAAGCTTAATGAATTCAAAAAAAGATTTAATGAGGTTGTTCGTACTTCGATTAAAGAAACCGATCTGATGCCGGAACTCACTATTAATTCTGAATTACGATTCTCCGAAATAACACCAAAATTTTTAAGAATACTTGATTTATTCGGACCTTTTGGTCCCGGAAATATGCGTCCGGTTTTTCTCTCTAAAAATGTTACAGTTGCAAATACACCGAGGATTGTAGGTAACGATCATCTTCTTTGCAGTTTTAAGCAGGATGGAGCCAATAAAGTTTTTGATTGTATTGGTTTTAATATGAAAGATTTTTACGATACTTTAATAAATTCAAATGGTGATTTAAATATCGTTTATTCAATTGATAAAACTGTAAGAGATGAAAGAACTTTTCCACAGTTCAGATTGAAAGACATAAAAACAAATGAGCAAATGCAGGAGACTTTATAATGTCAGGACATTCAAAATGGGCAACAATTAAAAGAAAGAAGGGAGCAGCCGATGCTAAACGGGGAAAGATGTTTACAAAGCTCATAAAGGAAATTACAATAGCTGCACGTGAAGGTGGTGGCGATCCCGGTGGAAATCCAAGATTACGTCTTGCAATCGACAATGCAAAAGCTGCTAATATGCCCGCAGACAATATTGAAAGAGCAATTAAAAAGGCTACCGGCGAGCTCGAAGGAGTAACTTATCATGAACTTGTTTATGAAGGTTATGGTCCGGCCGGAGTAGCTTTAATGGTTGAAGTTGCTACCGATAATAAAAACAGAACTGTTGCTGATATCAGGCATTCTTTTACCCGGTACGGAGGAAGCCTTGCGGAGACCGGTGCAGTTGCCTGGATGTTCGAACGTAAGGGAATAATTTCTTTACCTGAACAGAAAAAAACAGAAGAAGATCTGATGAATATTGTCCTTGAAGCAGGTGCAGAAGATCTGCAATTGGAAGATGAATATTTTTCGATCCAAACCGATCTTGAATCTTTTGAGCCTGTAAGGAAAGCTTTGATTGCTGCAAACCTCGAACTTGAAAATGCTTCGCTGCAGTGGATTGCCAAGAATAACATAAGCATAAAAGGCGACGAAGCAGAAAAAGTAATGAAATTGATAGAGGCAATTGAAGATAACGATGATGTACAGAATGTTTTTACTAATGCGGATATAGATGAGGAGACAATCAACCAGGCTAACTAAAGGTGTTTGTAAAATTTTGTAATTAAATTATGATAATACTGGGAATTGATCCCGGAACCAACATTACTGGCTACGGGGTAATTAAATGCGAAAAAAATGCCTATAAAAAAATAGCAAGCGGGATAATAAGACTTCCCTCCTCAAAACCAATTCCTACAAGATTAAAAATAATTTATGAAGAATTAAACAGCCTGATAAAAAAGTACAAGCCGGATGAGTTTGCAATTGAAACAGCATTTTACGGCAAGAATGTTCAATCGGCAATGAAGATCGGGTATGCACGCGGTGTTTCAATATTAGCTGCCGTTCATAATGAAATTCCTACAAGCGAGTATTCACCGAGAGAAGTCAAAAAATCTGTGGTTGGAAAAGGTGCAGCATCGAAAGATCAAGTAAGCTATATGATAAAATCCTTGCTAAGCGTTAAAACGAATGGAATAAAGTCAGACGAAACCGATGCACTCGCGATTGCACTTTGTCATGCATTCAGGATGAAAAATCCTGTTAAGAAAAATATGAACTGGAAACAGTTCGCGGAAGCATTTCCTGAAAGAATTATAAACGAATAAGAAAAAATGATCGGTTATTTAAGCGGCAAAATAAAATCTTCAAAACCAACCCGGTTGTTACTAGATGTTAACGGCGTGGGTTATGTGGTTAACATTTCAATAAACACTTTTGAAAAGATTACAAACAAAGAAGCCGTAAGTCTTTTTGTTCACACTCATGTTAAGGAAGACTCGATTTCCCTTTACGGATTTTATAATGAATCTGAAAAGGAAATGTTCGAGCATTTAATCTCGGTCAACGGAATTGGTCCTAAGCTGGCATTGGGCGTACTTTCAGGAATTACGACAGAAGATCTGAAAGAAGCAATTGAAGAAGGGAATGTTTCCCGTATCGTTTCTGTGCCGGGAATAGGAAGAAAGACTGCTGAAAGATTGGTTCTTGAACTCAAAACAAAAGTTAGAGATGTTGTCGCAGAAGAAAGCGGCACTACACATCACGGTGTAAAACAGGAAGCTGTTGCAGCATTAACAACCCTGGGATATAATATGGCAATTGCAGAAAAAACAATACATGGAATATTATCATCCTCACCTGCTTGTACATTGGAAGAATTAATTAAGAAAGCTTTGGGAGAATTAAATAGATAAAAGTTCATTATTCAATTGTCAAATACCAAATAAATTTCAAATCCTAATTCTCTATAATTAAAAACCGTCAAAACGGTTATCTTAATTTGTTTGTCATTTAGGATTTGTCGTTTGAATATTTAAACAACCTTAGCTGATAACTTCGCTATTCCTTCAATCCCGGCGTTTATCACATCTCCCTTATTTACAATTCCTACTCCTTTAGGTGTCCCGGTATAAATCAGATCACCTTTTTCCAACGTCATTAAGGAAGAAATATACTGTACTATTTCCGCAGGCTTTAAAATCATCTTAATCAGCTTATCCCTTTGTCTTTCCTTATCGTTAATTGAAAGAAATATTTCTTCTTCTAATGATAAATTGTAATCTTCTTTCAATACAAATTCGGAAAGAACAGCAGAGGTATCAAAACATTTTGCAATTGTCCACGGATGACCTTCTTTCTTCATCTTCGCCTGGATGTCGCGCAGGGTCATGTCCAATCCAACTCCGTAAGCAGAAATTGCTGTTTCAGCCGCCTCAATATTGATATCTTTAACCTTTTTACCAATCATTAAAACGAGTTCAACCTCATGATGCAATTCGTTTGAAAAGGATGGATATGAAATTTTATCTCCTGAGTAAATTACAGCGGTAGTCGGCTTTAAAAATATTACAGGCTTTTCAGGCACGACACTTCCGAGTTCAAGAGCATGCTCAGCATAGTTCTTACCAACACAGACTATTTTTCCAATTTCTAATTCCTTGTTACTGTTTTTTATTTTTATTGTTTTCATACGGACTTTCTCTATGTTAGCTTTTAATTAATTATAAATAACTCTTGATAAAATTAATTCTGTTTTCCCTGAAAACATAAAAAAGACAATAAAAGTGATTTAAACAATGCCGATTAATCCTTATTTCTACAATCGTTTATTCATCACCTTTTTCGATGAACTCTTTCAGGCTCGTTCCAAGTATCTGATTCCATCCTTCAACAAAACTTTCTTTTGCAAGATCGGGGTTTTCAGTACCAAAACTTTCAATTCCTTCATGCGTTAATCTCAATCTTGTTTTACTTCCTTCGTCAAAAAGTTCGAAAGTTACAATACTATTACCGGGATGTTCATAGTATCGCCATAAATAAGAAAATTTTTTGTCCGGTATAACTTCTGTAATCTTACATAAATGTAAATAAGACTGACCCCTCTTCCCTTTTCCTCGGAATTGAAATTCAAATCCGGCTTCAAGTTTTAGCTCCGTAAGAAGATCAAAACACCATTGTTTCAAATCCTCTTTAGTTGTAATTGCCTTCCAAACTTTAGTAGTAGGAACGTTTAGCAATACTTCTTTTATTACTGGCTCGGTTTTATTCATTTTTTGTTCTCAAGATAGCTTTTTATTGTTTTAATTTCTTATGATTTGTTGAACTTTGGTTTTATTCTTCTTTTTAGTTGAACAAGAACTGCACCGATAGCCGCTATCGACATACCGATAATTTCCTTGAAAGATATTTCCTCTCCCAGGAAAATCCACGCCAGCACAGCAATTTGAATAAGCATTGTCCCATTTATAATGCTGGATTCCAATGCGGTCAAAGTTTTTAAGGTATAATTCCAGATTACAAAAGCAATAGCCGTGTTAACAAAAGCAAGCCATAAAAGATAGATAATGTTCTGCATACTAATCGAAGGAAGCCCTTGTAATGTAATTCCCACAACAAGAAGTACGACTGCACCAAAGCCCATACTTATTAGAGTAACCACATAAGGATTGATTCTTCCACTCCGGTTAACATCTCTGCCAAGAACCGCTGATCCTGAGTTTGCCAGAACGCCAACTGTCATCACAATTAATCCAAGGGACTGATTATCGCTTAATCGGACAGGATAGAAATATGTAAATATCCCAATCACAAAAAGTACTGCACCAGTCCATTGTAAAAAATAGGGATACTCTTTCAGTAAAAAGATTGCCATTACCGCAACAACCAGGGGTGTAAAGTTCAGCCAAAGACTTACGGTTACTGAAGGCAAAAGCTGTAAGCCCATAAACATAGAACCCTGTGTAAAACAGATAAACAGGATACCAAGCAAAATCAGTTTCAGCCAATCTTTTCTCTCTAAATTTTTAATGGCTTGTTTGTTTTTCTTTGTAAAGGATAAGGGGAGCAGGCAAATAAGAGCAAGTATGTAACGTAAACCCGCATAGGTTAACGGTGGAATTTCTGCTAATCCCCATTTTATCAGTATGAAAGAAGTTGACCAGAGAAAGGTAACAAGCAAGGCGAGAAGTATCGCTTTTAAGTGTGGTGAAATGATTAAATTCATTCACCCAAATATATAAAGATTTTTAATAGGTAGAAGATAATTGTTTGCAATTTTCCTTTTCAGGCGAGTAACGAGTGTATCTTTTTTTCATTGACTGAATTCGGATAAAAATCTCCCATCCATCTTTTGCATCTGTTAGCATCCAATGGGACTCCTATTGCCGGAACATCATACTTAGCACATAATCTTAATCCGTTTATCAGTTCCGGGATACAAGCAACGCCGAAAGCACCAACACTATGCCCATTTGCTATTGCGAGCCTGAAAACTTTTTTAAGATTAGCTTCTCTCCATATGTACGCTTTAATGTGGTGTGATCTCATCATTTTGCTCACACGATTAATAGAACAATTTTTTGAGCAGTTTTTACAAACATAATCGGTTCCATCTGAAACTGATAAACATTCCATTTCCTGATCGTGAAGACAATGTGGCAGAAACGCATATTTAGTTTCAGATAAATTAAAACTTTCCTTGTTTAAACGGTTTACGAGTTCAATTTCTATCATGTAGAGAAGGTATTGTTCACGGGAGGTATTTAAAGTAGAGCCACATTTTTTAGATAACGGAAGATTTTTAAGATATAAATCGATGCCTGTAAAATACTTTGAAAAGATGCTTTCTGCTCCGATTAGAATTTCCCTAAGAAATGAATTTTCAAGCATAGTTTTTATAACTTTCTTGAGTCTTCTTTTATGCAAAGAGTTTTTTCTAATAAACTCAAGAAGTTTTGTATCATGGTTGAATTGGTTCAAAATGGTTTTTACAAAGTTATTTAGCTCTTCATAAAATAAATCTGTTGAATCATCCCTCCCATAAAGTGAATAGGTTTTACCGATTATTTTTTCCTCGTCAATTCCAATCTTTCCCAAATTGCATTTACCAATAATTTATTTAGTAACTATGTAAAAAGTATTATTAATTTTTATCTAAAGTTAATCTTTATGATAATAATTATGCGGGTATTAAGCGGGATGCAACAAGAAAAGTATTTGTCCGATTTATTACGTTACTAATTTATTAAATACTTTAGACCCTATCATAAATGTCAAGAGAGAGTAAAATACATACAAAAAAATAAATAGAAAGCCTGTTGTTAAATGTTGGATCATTCTATTCTTAAATGATTTCCCTCAACGATTATATTATGCTTTTTATTATCGACAGTAAAATTTTTAAGAATCAGTTTTTTAACTTTCTCAGGAAGCATTGGTGAGTATTTTTCTTCTAAGCCATTATCTGTCAATCTCAAACCGGTATACCCAAAAATAACCTGTTGAAGAAAAGATCCTGCCCCGGTAATGAAATTTACAGAATTATTTGTATGTGTTTCAGCCAGAACATTAAATGGTGGTCTAAGATAACCATATAAGGTGTTGGTTATAATTGCATTAAATAAACTATCCATTCCCAATTCTGCAGCAATAATAGGAACGAAGTTCGTACCCATCATTGCGCCGGCACCATGCTTTCCTAAACTTTTTACAGCGTGTATTAAATTATTTCTCTTTGTATTATCACTCATCTTCATTTGAAGCGGATAGCTGAGTAGATTGACAACACTAGACCAAAGTTGAGTGGCTCCAACATCAGCGAGTGCAGTTCCATAAGTGGGATGGTATTCCTCTTTATCATTATATGGGATAAACATTTTTTTGCTGATTTCTCCCCATTTGGGATTCTTCTTAGTTCCAAGAACATCACTTACTTTATCTGCTAACTCTAGGTTTATTTTTGCCACTGAATTAGTGTAGGTTTCGTTGCTTACACCAATCAATCCTTCGCTTACCGACACTACCTTCCCAATTTCATATCTGTCTTTTTCTTTGTTATAATTTACCCTGCTTGTCCAGAAGTCTGCTGTTGCAGAAATCACTTTTGACCCATAATTGTTTAGCCAGTTCGTATCTCTTGTAGCCAGAAAATATTGCCATTGAGCCAGAGCTACATCTCCAACCACATGATTTTCCCCAATTGCATTTTGATGGGCGAAATAAGGAGTGCTTTCTTCTCCAAGATCGTCAGATTCCCAGGGATACATTGCCCCTTTGTAATTATTTTTCATTGCATTTTCTTCAGCACTTTTAAGAGTATTGTATCTGAACATTATTATTGATTTTGCCATACCAGGATGCATAAATAAAAGCGGGGGAAACATATAAGTATCTGCATCCCAGAATATATGTCCATAGTATCCGCTGGTAGCTAATCCCATCGGAGGAATACTGAAATGTGTGTTTTTATCGACGCTACAAAGAAGATAGAAAATCATGGAATGAATGATCTTTTGTAAAGAGTTATCCCCTTCAATTACTATATCGGTTTTCCATAAGTTGTTCCATTCTTTTTTATGGTCATCCAATAATTTATTAAAGCCTTCATATGCAGCAGCAGTACAAATTTCCCCTGCTTTCTCAACATCCGCCCCGGGGACAATTGAAACGAATTTATAAAAAGTATATTTCACTCCTTTCTCAGGAAGAAACTTTATTATTATTTCAGTGGATTTATTTCTGTCAACAGAAGAAATCTCTGGGTTTGAAACATTTATTTCATAATAAACTTCAGAGGCAATGGATACTTTTGTATTTCTTCCTTCGCTTTTTGTGAGAGCCTGAATTTGACCCCCGTTTGAACTTTTTTTGGAGTTAATCTTTAAAACTTCAACAAACCCTGGATACCATTCTGCAGGCCAGGTACCAGGTGGATTTGGTTTAATTGTTTCAAGTTTTGCTAAAGGCATTCGCTGTGGTTTTTCTCTTTCCTTAATAGGAAATGATAATTTTATAGTATCAGAAAAGTTCGTGGATAAATCAAATTTTATTACTGCAAGATTTTGATTTTTTCTTGAAACAAATGTTAAGATATTTAAATCTGTTTTTTTACTATCCACATTCCAGCTGTAATTTGTTTCAAGCAGGCCATTATACATATCAAGTTTTTGAGAATAATTTGTTATCTCCGTTGAGTCATTAGGCGCAGTATCATTTAGCCATCTTTTGCTGTTAAAATAATTTATTTCATTCCATTCAGGAAGACAAGCAATTCTTGGAATATCATCTTTCGCGTGATCGTAAAGTTTTATTATATAAGATTCTGCCGGAAAGCTTCCTAACTGCGACGAAGACAAACTAAAATGACCATTCCCTAAATAAGCTGGGAAATAAGTTCCTGATTTATGAGCAGTAATAAGAAAACCAGCATCCTGAGGAAAGATTAAATTTCGGCAAAGCATGAAAAGAATTAAAAGCTTATACACAGTTACTCCAAATTTTACAGACCAGATATTAGCAAAAAATTATTGATGTGAAAATTTAATAAAAAAAATGCAGCATAAACATTTTGATCTGCTTATGCTGCAAATAAGATTTGACTTATGAAACAATTAAACCACTAAAAGTCTACACCAATAGAAAATCTAATTGAACGACCTAATAGAGGACGACCATTTTTTGCTATTGGATCACGGGGATCTCCTTCAGTTAATCCCTCGGAATTTGTCAAGTTATCTCCGCTAGCTCCGAACGTGATACCACTTGCTGTTACTACGTTTACTCCAAAGTCCAGCTTGGTATATGAATCTAACTGATAAGAGTTGCTTCTGTCATTCCATCTTTTACCTGCATATTTAAAGGCACCAAAAAGAACAGCAGTCAGGCTTTGAGATAATTGGAAATTATAACTGGGTGCGATTCTGAATTGCAAATCCGGTTGACGCCATAATTTATTGTTTACAATTGTCGGATCACTGGATTCAGTTATTTCACCACTTTGTACTGTGCCTGTTAACTGAATTCTTAAAGCATTAACACTTAAAGCAGCATCAATTTCCGAACCGAAAGTTCTTGTTTTTAAAAGTGCAGCAGCAAATGTTGAACCAACACCTCCATCAAATAGCTCAACTGTATTTAAAAACCCGGTTAAGAATAAACTGAAAACATCACGTTGATACTTTATTCCTAATTCATATTGATTAAACAAGTTTGAACCTAAAGTACCGTCCTGCAACGTACCGCTCTCTAATTTATAACTGCTTCCTTCTCTTATATTATCAAACCAGGGGAAGTTTACACCTTTTGTACCACGAACATAAACTCCAAAATCAGGATTAAATGCATAGTTTAATGCTGCCGTTCCTGCCCAATCTTTTCCATCCAGCGATGCCGTCATATCAATTACTCCATCAGGAACATCCCCTGCATCAAGAGTAAAGTTCAGATTAAAGAAATGATATCTTGCACCAAGATCAAGTCTGAATTTGTCAGTTATTTGCCATGAATCACCGGCATAAATTGCAAAGACTCTTGCATCGCCGGCTTCGTTCAGACCATAATTCCAGCTCGGCCAAACACTATCAGCCGGAACATTAGCTATTATATCACCATTAGTTATAGCCTCAATTGGCACATGATTTCCAAGCGTCCAGAAATCATCTGTAGTCCAGTAAGCCTGGTATGCACCAATCGTCAGGTTATGCTGCTTAACTTTCTTTGTTATGCTTATATCATTTGTAAATGATTCAATTTTTTTCTGCACAACCCAGCTGCCATAACTCTGAACATAACCGGAAGTAAGGGTTTGACCACCAACGGTCATAATTGGACTTCCACCAAGTTTAGATCTTAAAGCAGAAACACTCAATGGATTCCCATTTGGAACAAACCCGTAAGTATCCGCATTTCCTTTTGTGTAAGATAAATTATCCTTAACAGTCCAACCTTTTCCTAAATCATAATCAAAATTTAATCCATTGACCATTCCTTTCCATCCACGTCCATTCGAAAAATCAAAATTAGCACTATCACCCTGGGCATTAATTGCCAACATCCGGTACCTGGTTGTATTTCCAAGAGGTGAAAATGTTCCAAGATTATTTCCAATTCCTAAAGCCATTGGTAGAATCCATTGACCATGATCATCAGTCAGTCTTGAAAATACATTTACAGAACCATTATCAAACGCTTTAGTAAGCTGTACAGTTAGTTGTTGACCGTTCTCCGAATTAAACTGGGTATTTCTAATGCCTGGTGAAGTTCTGAAATAACCGCCAACCATATAATAGAATTGGTTTGAAATCGGGCCGCTCAATACCGCATCAACTCTTTGTTCACTATAATCTGATGCGGTATATTTTACTCTTCCTTTAGTTATATCAGTTCCTCTTATCAGATTAAAGTTTGTAGTCAACCCGGCTTCACCATTTGAAAATACAGCGCCAGGCCCACCTCTTAAAGCTTCTGTTGAAGCAATAGTTTCATCAATTCTGAAGAGAGTACTTTGTTCCAGGAAAGAGAGAGTTTCAGTCCCGTAAATAGGCGCACCATTAATAGAGAATGTTACAAATGGTGCATCGCCACCTGATGGTAATCCACTTACCATAATATTTGCACCGGCAACACCACCGGTACTTTCAGACCATACTCCCGGTACTAAATCTAATGCTGCTGCAGTACTTGGTGGAGACATTTGTTCCATTTCGCGTGGGGAGATTGTAGTAACTGAAAAACTAGCATCTTTCTTTTTTATACCTGTACCGCCGGCAGTACCCGAAATAACTACACCCTCCATTTGTAGAACATCCTGTGTCAGTGTAAAATTCTGTGTTGTAGTTTCACCACCGGTAACCGTAATTGAAACGACAACGGTCTTATAACCTACAGCACTTGCTTGAAGATCATAGGTTCCAGCAGGAACATTTGAAATACTGTAATTCCCGCTTGCATCTGACGCAGCACCAATATTAGTTCCAACTATTAGAACATTAGCAAACGGTACGGCATTATTTTGTGGATCTGAAATCATTCCTGTGACTGTACCTTGGGCAAACGCCAGGTTACAAAAAAGAAAAGTGATTATTACAAAGGTAATTGTTTGCAATAACCGAATTGTGAATTTATTATACATAGTTCCTCCTAAATATTAGTTGATTAGCCGGAAAATTATTTTGGAAGTATATCCGGAGTTTAATGTGCTGAGTTGCGATATGTACTATAATTCATAACATTTTGAATAAGATGATTATTATTCATAGTTCTGTTCTTGAATCTGCCATAATTTTTAAAAAATTATACCATTCCCATAATATCAATTGTTTTATGGGCAGACTGAAAAATCATCCGTTTATCCACCCACGTTTTTTCAAATTAAGTATATATGTCTAAATACACAAGTATCCAGATCACATGATCTATTGCTTATTGAAAACAATTAAGATTCGGACATCTTTATTTATTATTTTTTCATTCTTGTTAAAATTTTAATATTTTCTATTCACATACACATAAAATTTAAACCTTCCGAGGATGTGATGAGGAATTTTAAAGTAAAGCTGTCACTCTATATAAATTATTTTGTAATAGGGCTGATGCTCAATAGTGTGGGGATTGTCATACTGCAGGTGATAATTCATTACAATGTAAGTGAAGGGGCCGCAAGCGTTCTTGAAGCATTTAAGGACCTGTCAATTGCTATATTTTCCTTTCTGCTTGCATCATACATTCCAAAGTTCGGGTATAAAAGATCGATGCTGACTGCACTGCTTGTTGTAACAGCAGCTTCACTTGGTATGAGATTTTTCGATGGTTTCTTAATGTCCAAAATATTATTTGCGGCAACCGGTTTCAGTTTTGGTTTGATTAAGGTTTCCGCTTATTCTACAGTAGGACTTATAACGGAAAACTCCGATGAACATGCAAGCGTAATGAGTGTGCTGGAAGGAATCTTCCAGGTTGGCGTTCTGTCTGGTTACTGGATATTTGGATTTTTTATTGGAGATGGCGATCCGGGTTCCGAAGGTTGGTTAAACACTTACTGGGTGCTAGCAGTACTTTGTCTTATAGCATTTTTCAATCTGCTTACTGTTAAATTGGATGAAAGTGAAGTTCGGAAAGAAGAAGAAAAGTTTTCGATCATTCATGAGTTTGTTGAAATGATTGCATTAATACGTTTCCCACTTGTTTTGGTTTTTATTTTTAGTGCCTTCATTTATGTCCTTATTGAACAAAGCATTCAAACATGGTTACCTACTTTTAATAAGAGTATTCTCCAGTTGCCCAATTCTATTAGTGTTCAGATAGTAAGTATTTTTGCCGGTGCAATTGCATTCGGAAGAATTGCAAGTGGATACTTCATCAAAAAATTTTCCTGGATGAAAGTTCTAACAACGGTTATTCTTTGTGCAATGCTTCTTGTTGTTCTGGTTCTTCCAATTACAAGTGGAATCAAAGTTGGTTCAATAAATAACTGGATGGAAGTTCCGTTGGCAGGATTTCTTTTACCGATGATAGGGCTTTTTCTAGGTCCCATTTACCCGGCGTTAAATTCTTCAATACTCAGTATACTTCCAAAGCACAGGCAAAGTGCAATGAGTGGACTTATTGTAATCTTCTCAGCACTCGGTGGAACCACAGGTTCTTTAATAACAGGGTACATTTTCGGACACTTCAGCGGACAAACTGCATTTTATTTTTCTCTTGTACCGATGGGAGTGTTGTTTGCAGTTCTCTTCTTTTACAGCAACATCAGGAAAAAGTTTAAGTTCGAGGAGTTTTAATGAGTTTACAAAAAGAAGATTATATACAGGTTTCAGGCAGATTATTTACAGCAGTACAATCTTCAGGAACATTTAAAGATTCAAAAACTTTTGTTGATTCAATCCCTAAAGACGATCCCAAATTAATTAATGAGCTCTATAAAAGTGAAAGGATTAAAAGTTCATTTAATCTTAAAACTTTTGTCCGTTCACATTTTAATGTTCCATCAGAAATTCAGGAAAAACTATTCTTAACTGAAGAACGGAATATGCAGAAACACATTAAAACGCTTTGGGATGTTTTAAAGAGGGAGGCTCCTTCCAAAGTAAACGTGCATAGCACTTTAATTCCAATTCCGAAGCCGTACATAATTCCCGGCGGAAGATTCAGAGAAATTTATTACTGGGACAGCTACTTTACGATGCATGGGCTTCTTGCCGATGGTGAATTAAAAACTGTAGAAAATATGATCGATAATTTTTCCTATTTAATCGATGAAGTTGGTTTTATTCCTAACGGAAACAGGGTTTACTACTTAACCAGGTCGCAACCACCATTCTTTGCTGCTATGATCGACTTAGTATGCAGATTCAATAAAGATTACAACTGGGGATTGAAATATTTATCCCGGCTTGAAAAAGAATACCAATTTTGGTGTGGTGATGACAGTAATCATGTTGTTAATCTTACTGATGGAAATACATTAAACAGGTATTTTGATCCTGAAGAATTGCCAAGAGAAGAGTCTTATTTTGAAGATGTCCAAACGGCACAAAATTTACCTATTGATCAAAAGGGGAAGTTATACCAGAACCTTAGAGCCGGTGCGGAATCGGGATGGGATTTTTCAAGCAGATGGTTCAAGGATGAAAAATCACTTTCAACTATTCATGCTGTAGATATTCTCCCTGTTGATCTTAATTGTCTTTTATACTTTTCGGAAAGTTTGATTTCCAGATTAAATGATTTAAAAAGCGACAAAAACAGAAGTAAAATATTTGATAAAATGGCAATAAGTCGCGCTGAATTAATTAATCAAATATTCTGGGATGAAAAAGAAGGTTTCTATTTCGATTATAACTGGAGTGAACAAAAAAGAACGAAGGTGTTTTCATTAGCAGCCTGCTACCCGTTATACTTTAAAATTGCTGAAAAGGAGATGGCTGAATCTGTAAAAGAAAAAATAGAATCGGATTTCCTGAGAGATGGTGGAGTTTTAACAACGTTAAATTTTACCGGTCAGCAATGGGATGCACCAAATGGTTGGGCACCGCTTCAGTGGATTGCGATTAAAGGATTACGCAATTATGGCTTCAATGATACTGCGAGTAAAATTAAAGACCGTTGGCTTACGTTAAACGAAAATGTTTATAATCGAACAGGTAAAATGTTTGAAAAGTATGATGTTGATGATATTACCTTACATGCAGGTGGTGGGGAATATCCTTTACAGGACGGATTCGGCTGGACAAACGGTATTGCGAGTGCTTTACTGAATAACATGGACGAAGAAAAGTAATTAATACAATTGGGAAGAATTATTCTTGTCACTACTTTCTTAGTTTGAACTTACCTTATCAAAACGGTAGCTTTACAAATCTTAATATTACAGGAGAAGCTTGATGAAAATCACTCAATACATAACTCTGATTTTATTATTACAATTAATTACTTTACTAAACGGATGTGGGGAAAAACTTAAACAAAAAGGAAGTCCCGAATACATAAAAGAAATTCAGCAGTGGCATCAGAAAAGAGAAGATAGATTAAGGAAAGAAAACGGCTGGTTAAACCTTGTTGGATTATATTGGTTAAAAGAGGGTGAAAATATTTTTGGTTCTGCAAAAGATAATGATATTAAATTCCCGGCAAATGCACCTGAACATATTGGAATTCTTACCTTGAATGACAGCATTGTTACTATCAGTGTAAATGAAGGCGTTAAAGTTTTACATGACAGCGAAGAAGTTAAGACGATGATTTTAGGAAATGATCTGGATGAAAACACTACCATCTTAAAATCAGGAACCTTAAGATGGTATATCATCAAAAGAGGAGAAAAGTACGGCGTGAGGTTACGTGATCTTAAATCTCCGTTGATAAAAGAATTTAAGGGAATAGATATATTTCCGATTAATGAAGACTGGAAATTCAATGCTCGATTTATTCGATATGATTCACCTAAAAAGGTGGAGATTCCGACAATTATCGGAACAACGGAGGAAGACCTCGCCCCGGGCTATCTTTCATTTAGCTTTGATGGAAAAGAATATAAGCTGGTAGCATTGCAAAGCAGTAATGGATTCTTTATCATTTTCGCCGATCAAACATCTGGAGAAGAAACTTATGGTGCGGGAAGATTTCTCTATACTGATGAACCAGATTCAAACGGTAACGTAATACTTGATTTTAACAAAGCTTATAATCCGCCATGTGCGTTCACTAGGTTTGCTACGTGTCCGCTTCCCCCAAAGCGGAATTATCTACATCTTAAAGTTCTTGCCGGGGAGAAAAAATATGGGGAAGGACATCTGGGATAAATAAAGGACCAATTATTTTCTATTAGATATGTTCAATAAAAATTCAGCCGGCGTTTTTGCACCGGCTGAAAGTTAACATTCTAATATCTTCTTGTAAGACCGTTGTAATTATTTGAGAAGGATCATTTTTCTCATTTGGTGAAATGTACCGGCTTTCAATTCATAAAAATAAATCCCACTGGTAAGATTAGAAGCATCAAATTCTATGGAATAATTTCCTGCCCTCATATAATCATTTATTAAAACGACAACTTCTTTTCCTAGGATATCATAAATCTTTAGACTTACATTTTGTGCATTCGCCAGATCGAACTCTATTTTCGTTGTCGGATTAAACGGATTCGGATAATTCTGATAGAGATCAAATGATTTGGGAATTTGCCCGTTATTATCAGCTACAGAAGATGGGGAAGACTCTAAACCGATATCTATGTTGTTAACAACAGGGTTATTACTCAAATCTATCTGAACCGGTTGTGAGTATTCAGTGGTAACATAACCAATATGACTTGCCTTAACCGTATAAATGCCGTTTGTAACAGATGGGACAATGTAATCACCATTATAATCGGTTATAGCGGTTGCAACTACATCGCCGGAGCTGTTGCTAACGGAAATTAATGAACTGGTTAAAATATTTGTAGGTGTGTCTCCTCCAGCAGAAGTAGATACAGAACCTGTAATCTCTCCGCCAAATCCACCCATCTTCACCAGATTGATATTAATATTCGTAAGATTAGTATTTCCAGTAAGATTAAATACGTTTGCTGTTTCCCATGAGAATGTTCCTCCATAAAATACACTAACGTAATCTGCTCTGTAAAATATAATAGTATAGACTCCGTTACTTAGTTTACCAAGAGTATATGCCCCGTTATTATCCGTTTTTAATATTTCACCATCTCCTGATGATCTGCCATTTTTCATAAGTGAAGAATTTCCATTTCCTCCGGTAGACAAAGGCAATGCATAAACATAAACATCCGGTACAGGTGTTCCTGTATCGGCGTCATAAACAAATCCTGAAATACTATTTTTTCCTTCAGTTCCTTCAATTGGCAACGAAAAATCGATACCTGTAACATTTAAATTATCTGGAGAAACAACTACAGGAGTAGCATCAAATATTGTTGTAGCCTGGTTATAGAAAAGTAGCTCGTAACCGCTTTTGTATGCGAAAAGTAAATATTCGCCTTCAAATACATCTACCGTGTAGTCTCCGTTCGAATCTGTTCCTACAAAGGATGAATCGAGTTTGGGATAAGAGGTTGTAGAAATTTCCACTCCTTCAACAGGAGACAAGTTTGTAGCATCAATTACATTGCCTGATATCGAGCCTGCTTGTAGATTCCTGTGGATGAAGTTTATATCAGAAGTATCCGAGTTTATTTCAAGTATACTTGCATCCTCTAAATTCAAAGCATTGTCGTAATATAAATAGCGATAAGCCCATGCTGCTCCTTCTCTGTATAATGCTTTTGATCTTATATAATAGGATCCCGGGGGAACCTCGATTGAATAATTACCTTGCTCATCAGTAGATGTGTATAAATTATCTGCAACATTCCCGTTTACATTAAGAAATGCAATCTCTCCATATTGTACTGGTTGACTGTCTTCAAATTTTACATTCCCGGAAATATTAAAAGTTTGGGTCGGGGGGAAAAGAATTATTTCCTGGTTTGTTAAGCTGTCACCTTCGGAAATCATTACGTTCTTATATAGTGTTTGATACTCGGAGTGCTCGAAGGTTATAGTTGTAAACTCTGTTGAATCAGCATTCGGCAGCTCGGTAAACTGTAGTAAAAACTCACCATTACTGATAGTTGTTTCCGTATTAGCGCCTGAAGCACTCACGGTAACATTTTCAATAGGCTGATTATCAGTGTTCTTCACGTTACCGGAGTAAAACGCAATTGCCTGGGCAAAAGCTGATGATTGCATCATTATCATGAGCAGTGCTATGACAACAATAAATAGAAACCTGAAGTGAAATTGATTTTTCATAATCTTTTCCTCCTTTAAATTTTATGACCAGATCTATAATGCATAATCCTCGTTTCAAATATCATAAATTGCATACCTGATCATCAATCCCACGAATATGGTAATTTAACTATATCTCATCCTTCAGAGATTTTTTAATTACCTCCGCTTTTGAATGAACATGAAGCTTTTTGTAAATGTTCTTTATATGAGATCTTATTGTTTCCACAGAGATAAATAACCTGTCGGCTATTTGTTGATAGCTTAGACCATCTACCAATCCCACGACAACTTCTTTTTCTTTATCTGTTAGAACGGATTCTTTTCTGCTAAGGGGTTTAGGCTTAAAATATCCTATTACCTGTCTTGCTATCTGAGGAGACATTGGTGCGCCTCCATTGTGTAATTCAATAATTGAATTTTTTATTTCATCAAAGGGAGAATTTTTCAACAGATATCCGGACGCACCGGCACATAAAGCTTCAAAAATCCTCCGGGAGTCCGCATAAACTGTAAGCATAAGAATTTCTACTTCAGGATATTTTTCTTTTAGGATTTTCATCCCTTCGATTCCGGACATTCCCGGTAGCTCTATGTCCATAAGTACGATATCCGGTAATTCGGAACTTTTAATTTTCCACGAAAAGGATTCAATTGAATTTTCGGAGAGTACGCATTTAAATTCCGGCTGCTCGTCAAGATAACCTTTTATACTCTCTCTGAATTCATTTATGTCTTCTACAATGGCAAGCCTGATCATGTTTTGTATAAACCTGTTATAATATTGTGAATTAAATTGAAGGCGTAACTATTTTTATACCAAATCCGTTTTCATTCTCAAATTCTGCTTTCCCGGAAATTCTTTCCGCGCGCATTTTAATATTTTTCAAACCGTTACCTTTTTTCTTATTTATTTCATTTATTCCTTTACCGTTATCCTTTATGAAAATGGTAAATGAGTCTGAAGAATTAGATAATCTCACATCAACTTTATTTGCCTCCGAGTGCTTGGCTACATTATTAATAGCCTCTTTAAATATCAGGTACAGGTTTTCACGTGTTTCCACGCTCATTTTTTTAGAAAAGCTAATTCCATCTGATGTAAAACTCACCTCAATATTTTTGATTGAAAGAACCTGGTGTGAGAAATCCTGCATACGTGAGATCATATCCTTCACTGTATCATTTCTTGAATCAATCGACCAGACAATATCACTCATAGTTTGAATTACTTCCCTGCTCAAAGTTCCGATTTTTATTGCTGCCTTTTTAATTTTTTCGATGTCGTTGTTATGCCTGATGACTTCGGAATTTGCAGATATATTCGTGAGCGTTGCGCCGATATCATCATGCAAATCGCTTGCAATTCTCACTCGCATTTTTTCAATTGCCAGCAACCTTTGAACTCTTAAGTTATATAAATACCACAGTAACGTTCCCAACAGGATTAATCCAATCAATCTGAACCACCAGGTAGCCCAGAAAGGCGGATGGATAATAAAAGCAAAAGTCTTTGGATTACTCCATATTCCCCACTCATTTTTTGCTTTCACTTCAAATTGGTATGAACCATCATCGAGATTCGTGTATTGAACAAATCTCTGTTTAGTTTCAACCCACCCTTTATCAACACCGCTCAACCTGTAGCTGTAAACCACTTTTTCTGTTTGTGGTAGATCGATCCCTATAAAATCAAATTTGATGTAATCTTCATCGTAGCTTAGATCAACAAAGTTTGTTTTAGGTATTTTCAGATCATTTTCAAAAATACGTATACGTGTTATGTGAACACGAGGTGGAATTAAATTTGGCGGATCCTGGGAAGGATCGTACCGCGAAGCACCTTTGCTTGTGCCAAACCACAAACCTCCCGCATCGTCTTCGTAAACGGCTCCCTGGTTACACTCATCGCTTGCAAGTCCGTCGTTGTATCTTAATGTTCTTACAGACAGTGAATCATCTCTAAATTCAAGAACATTTACACCACGGTTTGTTGAAAGATATATCCTGCCTGATCGATCTTCCAATATTCCGAGTATCGTGTTATCGGAAAGTCCATTAGTCGTGTTGATGGTTTCAAGCTTTTTGTTTTTGTAAATATTCAAACCCCCGTCAGTACCAATGAGTATTTCACCACGACTGTCTTTTAAAATTGCATTTACATAATTGTTAGCTAAACCGTTGGATGTATTTAACAGAATCAGTGAGTCACTTTTCAAAATGTTCAATCCTTCCCAGGTTCCAAAATAATAAGTGCTGTCATCATCCTGGTAGATTGAATTAACATAATTACTTACGAGCCCGTTCGATTCATTTAGTTTTCTTTTTATCTTCCCATCTTTGTAAAAGAAAATCCCCTCATTATAAGTGCCGATAAGCAACTCTCCTATTTTGTTCTGATAAATAACTTTTATCCTTTGATTTTCAAGAGAAGAGCTTAGATGACCCGGTAATGTTTTTCCATTCTGATAGATATCAATTCCACCACCGAAAGTTCCTATTAAAATACTTCCATCATCCGTTTCGTAGAAACACCGGATGCGGTTATCAGTTAAACCGTTCTTTTCATTTAACTGAAGAATCTTGCCATCAGTAAAGACCGTTACTCCTGTAGCGTCAGTACCGAAGAAAAGATCATCTTGTTTGCTTTTAAAAATTGCGCGGACACTCATTTCGGCTAATCCTGAATTCACATCCCAC
>Ga0307425_1000216_pt1 | contig 36173 bp, 33 predicted proteins | sample SalMarWE160330MG_FD_202152 | JGI IMG/M metagenome (GOLD analysis project Ga0307425, IMG submission 202152) | Salt marsh sediment microbial communities from the Plum Island Ecosystem LTER, Massachusetts, United States - WE1603-30 | ecosystem: Environmental > Aquatic > Marine > Intertidal zone >... | reverse complement strand
TCTTTGCTTCCAGAGAAAAAGTTGTCGATGCAAAGGATGTCCTCTTCCCTTTCAAGGAGTGCATCACAGAGATGGCTGCCCAAGAAGCCTGCGCCCCCGGTGACTAAAATACGATTCATTGGCGACCTCCTGTTGATTCTGGCAGGTTCATGGGGCTTTTTTCGGTCAGTTGTATGCCATGAACAGAGGGCTTTTCGTTTTGAGGACTTCCCTTTGGGCGGTGATCAGCGTTGCGATTCCCCTCTCCGCGAGTTCCATCAGACTGTTGAATTCCTTTTTGGAGAACGGCGTTTTTTCGGCACTGGCTTGAATCTCCACGATTTGTCCTGAGTCTGTTGCGACCACATTCATGTCTGTCTCGGCGTTTGCGTCCTCATTGTAGTCCAGGTCCAGCAGCAAGCGCCCTTCGACGATGCCGACGCTCACTGCACTGACAAGATGTTTTAGAGGCATCTGGTCGATGATTCCTTTGTCCAGCATTTTTTTCAGGCTCAAGGCTAGGGCCACACACCCTGCTGTGATCGATGCCGAACGGGTCCCTCCATCGGCTTGGATAACGTCACAGTCGATGATCACAGTCTTTTCCTCTAGAATGCTGAGGTCGACGATTGCGCGCAGTGAGCGTCCGATGAGACGTTGGATTTCCTGTGTTCTTCCTGAGATACGTCCGGGTGTCCTTTCCCTTGCGGTCCTTTTCTCTGTCGCTCGAGGAAGCATGGCGTATTCGGCCGTGATCCAGCCTTTTCCACTCCCTTTTAAGAATGGCGGGACCTTTTCGTCGATGGTGGCTGCGGCCATGACTTTTGTTTTTCCCATTTCGATAAGAGCAGAGCCGTCGGCAAATTCCATACAATCAGGCATAATGGAAATCGGTCTTGTTTCGTCAAAAGCACGGTTTTCGGTCCTCATGATTGTTTTGCTCATCACTTTAAGGATTCACCTCATCATTCATATAAGCCGTTGACAAATTTATGTTCAAAAAACACTCCATACTGAACTCTTCAGATTATGCAAGGATATTATAACACTCGCAGCCAAAGTTCAAACACCAATACTTTTTTCCAGTGCAAAAGGATCGGAAGACGCAGATTTCAGTTTTGAGATGATCTTTTTGATCCTTATTCCCAACCCTTTTCTTCATTACAGGTTGCAGGTTGAGTGCGCCACCTGTCATGGAACCAAAGCCAGTATTCGGGTTTCTCGCGGATTTGGTTTTCGATGATTTTTGTACACTCTTGAGTGATGCGCTGAACATCTGCACTGTGATCTTCGGATGGGGGGAACTCAAGGGGCTTGAACAATCGGACGTGATACCCCTTCGAGGCTGTTGGCAAACAGAAAGCGGGAACGATCGGAGCCCCCGATCGGAGATGAAACATAGCCAGCGCTGGTGTTGTGGCTGCTGGTTTCCCGAAGAAGTCGACAAAAATGGCTTGATCGCGAAGAACATTCTGGTCGATAAGAATCGCAATGATCCTGTTTTCTTTGAGAGATCGGAGTGTTTGACGTGTGGCCTTCTGTTTGTAGATGACGTTTGCTCCGAAACTTTCCCGAAGGGCCAGGAGCTCGTCTTCAAAGCGTGGGATGTCTAGGGCTCTGGCGATGACATCGAATTTGCCCAGCCTCGAGAGCAGAATAATGCCGAATTCCCAGTTTCCAAAATGAGCAGTGACAACCAGGACGCCTTTCCCCTTCTCCAAGGCAGCCCGAACGTGTTCTTCGCCTTCGATACTGAGAAGGTGTTCCCTTTCCTGTTCCGAGAGGTGTGAAAACTTGATAAAGTCAAAGAGGGTCTCGCCGAAATGCACAAATGAGCGACGTGCGATCCTCTTCCTTTCTAGAAAAGAAATATTTTCTCCGAATGCGATGTGGAGATTCTTGAGGGCGATCTTTCGATGTTTTGGATCGCAAAGGATAACAGCACGGCCCAGAATCCGGCCCAGTGTCAGACAGAGTTTTCTGGGAAGGAGTGTGATGATGCCTTTGACTCCTTTAAACAACACATAAAGAAATTCATGACGGATCTTAGACATCGGAGAGGGCTCCGGTTTTGAGTTGGGAGAGTACACTTGCGAAAAGCGCCTCTTCTGTCTGGATACGGATCTTGAGGAAATATGTCGGGATATCTCGGAGAACCTGGATGCCTTTTATCTTGACCGCATCCTTCTCGGTTGTCAAACAAATATCTGCCTTTTGGCTTTCGCAAAAATCAACGATCTGCATTACGGACTCCGGAGGATAGGTGTGATGGTCGGGAAACGCAATGAACTGGACTGGTTTTATCCCTTCAGATTTGAGGAGTCTACGGAATCGATCGGGACGTGCGATGCCGCAGAAAGCCAGGACACGTTTTTCTTTTAAATTCAATCCGGATTCCTTTTTTCTGTTCATGTCATAGAGGCCTTCAAAAAGGACCGAATACGTAAACATATCCACATCAGGAAGCTCGCCAGACAGCTTTTTTTTTATCTCGGCGTTGATGTTATCTTTGAACATCAGGATGTCGGCCCTTTCGAGGGCGGAGAAGGGCTCACGCAGAGGACAATTTTCCGTGGGATCATAGAGGACGATGTCCAGGTCTCTGTGGAGGCGTCTGTGCTGGAATCCATCGTCGAGGATGGCGATCTCGAAACCCATGTTGTGGGCCTTTGCACAAGACTGAAGGCGGTTTTTTCCGACAAATACGCCGATCTCGGGATAATTCAGAGAGACCATAAAAGGCTCATCTCCAGACTCCCTCCATGTTCCTGAGCGGCTTTTTCCGTCAGATAAAACTCCCCCTATCCGTTCCCATGTGCCTTTGTATCCGCGAGTGATGACAGCGGGTTTGATGCCATTCTTGAGGAGAGCGGCGACGAGAGTCAGAACGAATGGCGTTTTTTCCGTGCCCCCAAACGAGATGTTCCCGACACTCACTACGGGGAGAGGCCCCTTTCTTGGGCGGAGTATCCTCATGCGGTAGAGAGCGTTTTTGACCTGACACCCCCCTTGGTGAAACAGGGACAAGAAAAGAAGGACATGTTTCATTCTCCTGGACTATACACTATTCATTTTCTGCTTTCAACCCAAGATTGGCTTTACTTCACAAGCCCGTTTCTTTATAATAAAAAACGATTTTCCGAGATAGGAGGACGAAGATGTTGAAAAAAACATCTGTGATACTGCTTGTATTTGTATTGATGTTTATCGCTCTTAGCTGTAAAAAAAGAACACAAGTCAAGGGCATTGACCTCAACGTCACATTCGCTGAAAAGGAGCTATCCGATAATTTGATAACGGATATGGTGTTCACTTGGAAGACTGGGCCTGAGTTCCAAAAGATGGAGCAGGATCTTGAAGTTTTTGTGCATTTCTGGCACAAGGGGAATCTCCTCTTTCAGGAGGACTATTATCCCGAACCGCCAACCTCTCAGTGGGAGCCAAATCAGGAATTCACGCATACGCGGCAGATATACATTCCGCAGTTCATCGATGAATTCGACCCAGATTTTAAGGGTGAAGAAACTCTGCGGCTTGTCGTGGGCTTCTTTTCGCCTTATGACCGGAGCGGAAAGTCCGAGCAGGAGGTGATGACGGAAAAACTAAAAGTCGTGCCACCCCCTCTTGATACGCCAGAGATAATCTACGAAGAGGGTTGGTACAACCTGGAGATAAACCCGGATGCATTCCTTAAACAGTGGAGGTGGACAGCCAAAGAGGCGAGATGCATCATCGATAATCCTCACAGAGATGCTCTTCTTGTTTTAAAGGGAGGCGTCAACCTTGAAGTTCTCGAAGACCAAAAGATCACCTTTAAGATCAACAACCTGATATTGGACGAGTTTGTCCCTGAAGAGAGTCATTTTGAGAAGTCGTATAACGTGAAAAAGGAAATGCTGGGTGATGGCGAGGAATTCACTCTTTCCATCGTCACAGACAAAGTGTTTGTACCGGCTGAGGTGATGACGAACACAAACGATCAGAGAGAGCTGGGCGTGCAGATATCTTTTATCTACTTCCGCTGATACGAAGAGATCTGTTTTTTATTTTTTTGACTTGTATTCTTCTAATTCTTTCTTGGCCTTATCCGCGTCATCTTGTGCTCTCTGAAGTTGGAGATAGGTTCGGCTTATCTCGCTCTGGATCATTTCCTTTGGAGTCGTGTCAGCTACCCCATAATATTTCATAAATAGGCCGTTCATCTTTGCGGTGAGTAACTCCACGGATTCTCTGGCTTTTTCGTATTTTTGTTCAAGCATGTGCAGGTCCATAGACCTGCTCTCCTCCACTTTTTCGGAGGATGTTGGCTCTTGGGCATCGGGTTTGGCATCAGGTGTATTCTTGGAGTCTGGTGTATCTTCACTGGTCTCTTGACCCTGAGGCACACTCACACTCGGCAGCTTTTCCATTTTCTCGAGGTCTTCATTGGTCACGACCTTTGACTTCTTTGTGTTCTTCTTGAGGTCTTCGTTCGTTACTACCTTCGGTTGTCGCTTGCTGTTCTTGAGGTCTTCGTTCGTTACCACATGACCGCTTTTCTCTTTGAGCTTGGCGCGTCTTTCTTTTTCCTTTTTTGCCACGTCAACCAAACTCTGCGAAAAAAATAAGGAAGTGCACAAGAGAAACGAGAGGGCAAAACTCAAGATTTTTTTACTCATTGTGTTCATGATATCGGATTTAAAAGCGAGAAGTCAATCACCTCTCATGCAAAGTCGGTCCCCTAAAATCCGCTTTGAACACTGTCCAGAAAACCCTGATCAAAGGATTTAAAAATGGAGACTCATCCGATCAATTGTCTGGGAGAGGAATTAAAGCTGTCCGGACGGAGAATTCTTGTCGATTTGCGGTGATTTCCACAGCTCCGTGAATATCCGTTCGGTACACCTTTGCTCCTGTATCGAGATAGCGGACAAGAACCTCTCGGTTCGGCAACCCGTAGATGTTCCCTCTGCCGACAGATATGACCACGATCTCAGGGGCAACAACTCCTAGGAATTCCTGAGAACTCGATGAATGGCTCCCATGATGCGGTGACTTCAAAACACGGCTTCTGAGAGGAGTATTGCCTTCCACCAGTATCTCCTCCACCTCTTTTCCAATGTCGCCTGTGAGCAAAAAAGAGTTTTGACCATAGGAAATTTGCATAACCAAAGAATAATCGTTGTGCACACGGTTGATAAACGGTTCTTTTTGGGGAGGATGGAAAAATCGGACCTGAACTCCTGCGATGGTTGCTTCACTTCCTCTGAACATTCTTTTCCGGGAAACCGAAGAGCGCAACGTGGATTGAAAACGGGCGTACGATTCGTCCTCCAGGACACTGTATCCTTCCCAGAATTCGCGGATCTTGAAATTTCTCGCAACGGCTTTGAGGCCATTCATATGATCGGGATGGGGGTGAGTGAGGACCAAATAATGGATCGTTTTGATCCCCTTCCTCCACAAAAATGGAGACACCACGGATTCACCGATATCAAACTTATCATCCGGTGTGCCCCCGCCGTCGATCAGCATCTTTGTTGTGCCGGGAAATTCCACAAGGATGGATTCCCCCTGGCCCACGTCGATGAAGGTCATTCTAAGGTTTTTGGAATTGGAGGGAAAGGGATAGGTGACAAGAATCCCAAGAAAAAGCAGAAAACATCCAGAGATGGCCAGCCTCTGCCTTTTGTATCTCACCGGGAGGAGAAAAAACCCAAGGAAAAGGAAATATCCGCATACAGTCCAATCATGCGGGGTCGGTACCCGAAAGGAAAAAAAACTGGCTTGATCATAGAAGTGGGAAATACCGAGCAGAATATGTATGAGAAAAGACGCCAATTTGGCCAAGAGGCTTGCCGAAAATACGCTCAAAAGAGACAGGGGGAGAAAGATATAGCCGATGGCCATTGTTGAAGCTACGAGAGGAATGGCGGCGTAATTGAGGATGATCCCTGAAAAAGAGACTCGATTGAATGCCGATGCGACAAAAGGCAAAACTCCCAATTGTGCTGTGAGAGAGAGGGCAAAGATCTCGCTGATTCGTAATGGAAGGCGGGGCAATTTATGGACAATTCTGGGATAAAACAGAATGATCGAGAGTGTGGCGGCAAAAGTCAGCTGGAATCCGGGTGCAAATAAGCTGGATGGATTGGCCCAGAGCAAAAAAAAGCCGCTGAAAGAGAGTGTATTGATAAGGTTGACATCCCTCCAGAGCAGCTTTCCCAAGAGATAAGCAACAGTCATTATTGTCGCTCTGAGTACTGAGGGCCTCCCCTCGACGAGGAGGGCATAAAAAAGAAGAAAGGCGATCAACAGGGAATAGGATAACCGTGTGGAGAATCTGATGGCTTTAAAAAAGGAAAAAAGGAGGAATGAAAAGATTGCAATGTGAGCCCCAGAAATGGCGAACAGATGGTAGATGCCCGCGTTTTGAAGAGAGCGGGTGATGTTATCGGGTATCCTTCTCCTCTCTCCTAGAAGGAGTGCTTCGAAGATCGCTCCTTCTGGAGCGAGTCTATTTTGGTCGGTACTGAAATGAGACTCGATATTGATTTGGAGTTTGTGCCTGATTATCGAAATGATCCGAAGGGGAGAGAAGGGTTTTCCTGAGCCCAGTTTCTCTATGAGCAAAGGACTTTTGGCGTAAGCCCTGTTGTGGATCTTCTGGATTTCGAGATGTCGGTCCTGCGGGGGAGGATAGAAATTTTGGTACCCTTTGGTGGAGGCAAGTTTGGCAGATATCTTGAGCTTGTCCTGAACAACCCAGTATGGACGGCTAGGAAATTCTGAGGAGTGCGGGATGGTGACTCTGAGGTTTCCTTTGACTCTTTGTCTCTCTCTTCCGATTCTGACTTCTTCGACCTTGAGGTACAGAAAGTCGCTGTCAAGTCCGTATCCGGGGGATTTAAAAGCAGTCCCGATAAAATCAGTGTAGGTTGAGCTGTTCATCTTGTGAAGAGCATTCTCAACATATACTTTGTGGGAATGAGTGAAAATGGCTGCTCCCAGGAAAAATGTGGTTAGGACGATGGCAATAAAGGATAACCGGAATTTTCTGAAGCTGTAGAACAGCCATCCCCAAATAAGAAAGAACAGAACAATAAAAACCTGAAGGGGAAGAGAAATCTCAAGAATCGACGAAAATATGACACCAGCCGCCAGGGGAAGGACCAGAAACAGAAAGGGAAAAGACATGGACGGTCAGATCAAGAAGTGTTTTCGATTTGGCTCTGATATTTGAGACAATCCAAGAGCAGGTGGCACATGACCTTGATGCCTACAGCTATACTCCTTTCATCAGGATTAAATAGGGGGCTGTGAAGAGGGGCCATGGTTTTTTGCTCTGGGGGTTTGACTCCCAAAAAGAAGAAAAAACCTGGAATTTCCTGACAGTATGCCGAAAAATCTTCAGCCACCATTTGGGGAGTCATCTGTTCTGCATCCTCTTCCCCCAGAACAGCATGGAGCGTTGGGATCATGATTTTGGCCAGCTGGGGGTGATTGTAGACCGGAGAGGAACCTTTTTGGTAGCGGAAGATATATTCTGCGCCGACCGCGTGGGTGATCCCCTTGATGATATCCCCCATCAGTTTTTGGATCTTCACCCTGTTCGTTTCACTAAGAGTTCTCACCGTTCCCTCGAGTTGAACTTCATCGGCGATGATATTCGAGCGTACGCCTCCTTGAATTTTCCCGATCGAAATGACCGCGGGATCCGTCGCATCGAGGTTTCGACTCACGATCGTCTGAATGCTCATGATGACCTGAGCCGCAATGGTGATGGCATCTGTTCCTTCATGCGGCTTTGCTCCATGCGCACTTTTCCCTTTGATGAGGATTTCGAAGCGGTCTGAGCTGGCCATGATAGCTCCTGAGGAGAACTGGATCTTGCCCACATCCAAAGGCATCACGTGCAACCCGAAGATCGCTCTGACTGGAGGATTGTCCAGGACTCCCTCTTTGATCATAAGCCTGGCGCCGCCTTCCTCACCCGAAGGAACCCCTTCTTCTGCGGGTTGAAAAATAAACTTGACGTTTCCTGCGATGTGATCCTTGAGTGCATTCATCACCATGGCTGTGCCGAGAGCTATACTGGTGTGGACATCGTGCCCACACGCATGCATGACACCGGGATTTAAAGATTTATAGGAGACAGTCGTCTGCTCTTGGATGGGCAGGGCATCCATGTCTGCGCGACAGCCGATGGTGATTCCCTGCTGGTTCCCCTCGAGGAGGGCTGCGACGCCTGTTTTGGCAACCCCTGTCTGCACATCAAGCCCCAAAGACATCAATTTTGCAGCAATAAGCTTGGATGTCTCGAACTCTCTGTTGCTCAATTCTGGATTCATGTGCATAAAACGCCGCGTTTTGATGATCTCATCCCTATGCTTTTCGATCTCTTGGTCGATGAGTTGAGAGGTTTTTTTATCGACGGCTTGAGCGGTCAAACCAGCCGAGAGGAACAGGAGAAGAACCGAAACTCTTTTAAAAGTTGCTTTCTTGAGCATAGGCTAATATTAGGATTGCTCTATCGTAAAGTCAAATCTTCTGGTCACAAATCAAAAACTTTTTGATCTGTCCAGGCGTGACCCCAGATCGTAATATCGATTGTCCCGATTGGGGTACCCGGACATCATTATTAGCGATTTCGCTTTGCCGCCGATGGGGAGATGTTTTTAGTGAAGCAATTTAGAAATTTACATTCTCTGTGTAGGTGCCGTAAACCTCCTTGAGAACCGAAGTGATCTCCCCCAGAGTTGCCAAAGCCTTGACGGCGTCGATGAGAGCGGGCATCATATTCTTCTTTGATTCTAGAGTGTCTCTAAGATTGCGAAGAGTCCTCTCCAGCGCTTTTTCGTCTCTATGGGCTCGTACCTCCTGGAGCTTTGCGACCTGGATTTTTTCTAGGTCTTCAGGAGGATAGGAAAGTTGGAATTGGACCTTGTTCTGTTCTTCGGAGAAGGCATTGAGGCCAACGATGATCTGCTCCCTGTCTTCCACAAGCCTCTGATAGGCATAGGCGCTGTCCTGGATCTCCTTCTGGATATATCCGGTCTCAATGGCTCTGAGCATGCCGCCCAGGTCCTCTATCTTTTCCAGGTATTCCCAGACCTTTCCTTCGATGCTGTTGGTTAGACTTTCGACGAAATAGGATCCGCCGAGGGGATCTACCGTATCGGTGATCCCGCTTTCATGGGCGATGATCTGCTGCGTGCGCAACGCAAGACGTGCAGATTCTTGGCTCGGCAGGGCCAAAGCCTCATCCCTTGAGTTTGTGTGAAGGGATTGCGTTCCTCCAAGAACCGCAGAAAGGGCCTGGAGCGTGACCCTGACGACATTGTTTTCGGGTTGCTGTGCGGTGAGAGTCACCCCGCTTGTCTGGGTGTGAAACCTGAATTTCCAAGACTGTGGGTTTTTTGCCTTGAATTTTTCCCTCATGATCTTTGCCCACAGGCTTCGTGCGGCCCTGAACTTGGCGATTTCCTCAAACACATTGTTGTGGGCAGCGAGAAAGAAGGATAGCCTTGGAGCGAATGCATCCACGTCCAGGCCGCTATGGATAGCTTCTTGGACGTATGTAATGGCGTCGGCTAGAGTGAATGCCAGCTCTTGGACAGCTGTCGCTCCAGCCTCTCGGATGTGGTAGCCGCTAATGCTCATGGTGTTCCACCGCGGAACATGCTCCAGGCAAAAGGCCAGAATGTCCACAGTGATTTTTAAGGACGGTCGAGGAGGAAATATGTAAGTTCCGCGGGCGATGTATTCTTTAAGAAGGTCATTCTGTATGGTGCCGGAAAGCTTTTTCCACGGGACCCCTTTAGCGTCTGCCAGTGCAAGATACATAGCCAGCAGTATGGAGGCGGTGGCGTTGATCGTCATAGACACAGATACCTTTTCCAGTGGAATATCTGTAAAAAGAGTTTCCATGTCTTGGAATGTGTCCACCGACACGCCGACCCTGCCGACTTCTCCTTGGGCTTGGGGATGGTCAGAATCAAGACCCAACTGAGTCGGCAGGTCAAAGGCCACGCTTAATCCTGTCTGTCCTTGGGAAAGAAGAAAGCGATATCTTTTGTTGGACTCTTCAGCTGTGCCAAATCCGGCATATTGGCGCATCGTCCAGAACTGTGTCCTGTACATTGTGGGATAGATTCCTCGAACAAAAGGATATTCTCCGGGGTGACCGAGATCCTGATTTGATTTGAAAGAGGGGAGATCGTCCTCCGTGTAGACACCTTTAATGCAGATCTTTGAGTGAGTCTGGAAGGTGTTTTTTCTTTCTTTGGTCATCCCACCGCCTTATTGGGGCCCCTGTCCCTACTTCGATACCGGATCCAATATGGATCGGCATCTTATCAGGAAAAGACCGCTTAGGCCCTTTTTTCAATCATGGCTTTATGCTGAGAGACATTATGACAGATCAAGTGTTCAACCTGGTGTAGACGCTGATCCCGGCATACCTTCCTTTATCCCCCAATTCTTCCTCGATCCCCAACAGGCGGTTGTACTTGGCCACCCTTTCGCTCCGACTCAAAGACCCGGCCTTGATCTGTCCTGCGTCCAGGGCGACACTGAGGTCCGCAATGAATGTGTCTTCCGTTTCCCCGGACCGGTGCGAGATCACGGTCGTGTATCCGTTCTTCTGGGCATATCTGACAGTCTTGATGGTCTCCGTGAGAGTCCCGATCTGGTTGAGTTTAATGAGGATTGAGTTTCCGATCCCCTGTTCAACGCCTTTTTGGAACCTTTTCAGGTTTGTGACGAAGATGTCGTCTCCGACCAACTGGATTTTTGTGCCAAAAACATCGGTCATCGTTTTCCAACTCGCCCAGTCGTCTTCATCAAACCCATCCTCGATGGATATGATCGGATATTTTTCGATGAGGTCTGTGTAAAAGGCGATCATATCCTCAGTGGTTCTTTTGGATCCGTCTGATTTTTTAAACACGTATGCATTCTCCGAATAAAATTCTGAAGCAGCCACATCGAGCGCTAAAAATATATCCTCTCCGGGTTTGTATCCGGCATCCTGGATGCTTTCCATCATCAGGTCAAGGGCTTCTTCGTTGGATCTCAAATTCGGAGCGAATCCCCCCTCGTCTCCCACAGAAGTGTTCAATCCTCTTTTTTTCAGATTTTGCTTGAGGCGCTGGAAGACCTCGGCTGCCTCTCTGATGGCTTCCGCAAAGGTATGGCTGCCCGCCGGGACGATCAAAAATTCCTGGATGTCCATGTTGTTATCAGCATGGGAACCCCCGTTGAGGATGTTGATCATGGGAGTGGGGAGCAGAAGATTTTCGGATTGGCTCAGATAAATGTACAGCGGTTTCCGGAGTGCCCGTGCAGAGGCTTGCGCGACAGCCATCGAGACAGAGAGGATCGCGTTGGCTCCTAAATTCGATTTGGATGGAGTCCCATCCAACTGGATGAGGGTGTTGTCGATCTCCTCTTGGGATGTGGCGTCTAGCCCTTTGATCTTAGGGGCAATAATATCCTTGACATTGGCCACGGCCTTCAGAACTCCTCTCCCTAGATAACGTGAAGGATCACCATCTCTCAATTCCAGGGCCTCGTGGGCTCCTGTGGATGCACCAGAGGGGACGGAAGCTATTCCGACAACATCCGATTCCAGGATCACCTGTGTACTGATGGTTGGATTCCCCCTAGAGTCGAGGATTTCCCGAGCGATGACCTTTTTGATTGCAGTTACTGACATGAGAACATCTCCTTTGAGTGTTTTGCAGAGTGATAGAGCAAAATGAGACTAGCGGGTTAGAGAAGAGATCGACCTACTTTTTTTCTTCCTCCTGTAGGGGAATTTCAGCGGCTTTCTTTGAGATCTCTTGCTTTTTCTTCTCTACAAAGTCCTTTATGGCATCGATACCTTCGTGCGTTTTCTCCTTGACAACTTTGATGCCCTTTTCGGCCTCTTTTGTGATCTTATCATAGCTCTCTTTGGCTTTTTCGCCGCTTTTTCCTGCAGATTCTTGGATCTTTTTCCGTGTCTCCTCGCCGCTCGCGGGTGCAAAAAGGATTCCCAAGATAAAACCTGTGGCCGTTCCTAAAAGGAAAGATATGGTGATATCGACGATACTCGAATCCCTATCTGCCATTTTTTTCCTCCTTTATCTTTTTCGAAATTCGCCAACCAAGTCGCATAAGGGGGAAGAGATACCAATACTTGCGAGTTGGTCGGATGATTCTCAGGACCAAAAACGTGGAAATCTCAGCTAATCCGAAGACACTTTGTTTGGCCGCTTTGACGATTCCATCCACATTGTCCATTTTCTCATTGATCTTCTCGCTAGTGTCCTGCAAGCGCTTGACTAGCACATTTATTTCGAAGAGAGTCTTTTCTCCCTCTTTGGCTGTTTTTTTGAGCTGGATCATGAGCATGACTAAAAAAGTGACCGCTACGGCAACGGCAATGGTCATTACCAGGAACAAGAACTGATTCAGTGTCAAAGGCATCTCACTAAATAGATAGAATAATCCTGCCTTTTTGTCAATTCATTATTCTTTGTTTAAGTATCCTTATTTCGGTGATAAGGGCATTAGACGCAAAAAAAGCGAGTCGCTGTCCTTATGAATCGGATGGTGGTGGATGCGGGGGTCTTCGACGAATATGGACTGAGACGAGCTCCTGCTATTATCATTTAACTTGAAAGCATCACGGAAATAAGGATGCTTCCATTCTCTGTCGCCTGATTGAGGGGCCCCGCAGACCTAAGCTCTCTGGCGAATTTGGCGTGTACTGAGGACGGGATGCGTTATTTGTATAGGATTTTATTCAGGTCTTTCAGGGAGTATTCTTCCTCGATCCTTTCCAGAATCTCCGCCAGGGAGGCTGTCTCTTGAGACAATAAAGCGGTCTCCCACTGGTACAAGGCTTGTGACACAATAAAAAGATGTTTCTTTCGGGCAAGCGTGTTGATGCCTTTCAGAGCTTGCCAGTGGGTGAACATGATCAAGGCCAGTACGCCGAAAAAGATGTTGGGGCCGGGGAGCAGAGCCATCAAACCACTTATTGGGAGGAGGACGGCTTCACCTGAAAGAAGGAGCATGTGCTTGGTCCTTTGTTTTTGGAGGAACAGAAAGAATTTCCTTTTGAGGTGTTTTTCATCCAATCGGCCAGAATGGAGAATCTCTACACTGTCTTCTCTGATCTTAAAAACTCTGGCAAAGGCCTGTTCTTGAGCGAGGATCTTTTTGGGAAGAAGCATGAGTCTTTTTTTGGCTTCTTCCCATAGCTTTTCCATTCGCGTAAACTTAACCTGGATGTTTTGGATAGGATCCGAGGAGAAATATCTGTATTTCTGACGGAAATCCTGGACAAAAAAGAACTTCATCGGTCTATTCATTTTATCATTACGAAAGCAATGAGAAAACGATTTTCTCTACCTCGGACGCATTCGCCGAATCGTTATGTCAAGTATCCACATTGCGATACTGAGTGCCTCAATTGTGTAGCGGAGATAACTTGCATTCGAAATTTCCCACCTGGCGATCGGGATTTCATTCATCGCGATTTTGGAAATGCGTGTGAGCCCTGAGGAGAACTTGACAATTCCAGGGCATATATCTAATATTCAAAGGACAATAACGCATGAAAGACCATACAGAAATGAAACACAGTTATGATTTCAACAAGATCGAAAAAAAATGGCAAAAGGTTTGGGAGGATCGAGAAGTCTTTAAAGCCACGGAGGACCCCCAACAGAGAAAGTGTTATTGCCTGGAGATGTACCCATACCCCTCCGGCCGGATCCATATGGGGCATGTGCGTAATTTTTCCATCATGGACGTCGTGTCACGGTTTAAATTTATGAAAAGGTTGAATGTTATTCATCCCATAGGATGGGATGCTTTTGGAATGCCGGCGGAGAATGCGGCCATCCGAGAAGGGATTCATCCTCGAGAGTGGACTCTAGGGAACATTGCCCATATGAAGCGGCAGCTGAAACGAATGGGCTACAGCTATGATTGGTCGAGGGAAGTGACCACCTGTCTGCCAGAGTATTACAAGTGGAACCAGTGGATTTTCCTCAAACTTCTCGACCGAGGTTTGGCCTATCGGAAAAAGAGCTGGGTCAATTATTGCCCTCAGTGTCACACGGTTCTGGCGAATGAGCAGGTTATCGGTCAAGCGTGCTGGAGGTGTGATTCGACTGTCGAGCAGGAAGAGATGGAACAGTGGTTTCTCAAGATCACGGAGTACTCAGAAGAACTTCTTTCAGGCCATGAGCTGCTTGACAAGTGGCCGGAACATGTGTTGGTGATGCAGAAAAATTGGATAGGAAAGAGCACTGGCGGTCATATTGTATTCCCAGTCGCGGGCATGGATGAATCGATCGAAGTCTTTACCACTCGGATCGACACGATCTTTGGCGCCACTTTTATAGCCCTTTCACCCGAACATCCTTTGTGTCTGAGATTGATCTCTGACCTGCCCGACAAGAAAAAACTGCAGGAATGGATTGTTCAAAGCAAAACGGAACAGCGCCTCAAAAAAGATACCGCTGAAGGGGAGAAAGACGGCATCGACACAGGAAAAAAGGCGATCAACCCCTATACAGGTGAGGAAATACCTATCTGGGTGTCCAATTATGTTCTGATAGAATACGGCACCGGAGCCATAATGGCTGTCCCCGGGCACGATCAGAGAGATTTTGCCTTTGCCAAAAAATATGGTTTATCCATAATAGAGGTCATTGTCCCTCCGGGGCAAAAACCTGTGGGGGAGTTAGAGGAAGCGTATGAGGACTATGGGACAGTTATCAATTCGGGAGAATTTTCGGGATTGCCCTCTCAAGAAGCGAGTGCAAAGATGGCCCAATATGCCCAGGAGAAAGGGTTCGGTCACCCAAGCACGCTTTATCGTCTCCGTGACTGGGGCATTTCCCGCCAGCGTTACTGGGGGACGCCGATCCCAGTCATCTACTGTGAGGACTGCGGAATAGTGGGTGTTCCCTACGAAGACCTTCCTGTTGAGCTGCCTTCGGATGTCGAGTTCAAAGGAATGGAGGGGTCGCCGCTAGAGAGGGTCGAGCAATTTGTCCAGACCGAATGTCCTCGATGTGGCAAGCAGGCACGACGAGAAACCGACACCATGGATACTTTTTTCGATTCCTCATGGTATTACTTCAGATACTGCTCTCCCCACGAAGACCGCCTTCCATTCAATCCGCAATCTGCGGACTATTGGTTGCCTGTGGATGTGTATATCGGTGGAGTGGAACATGCCATTATGCATCTGATCTATGCGCGGTTTTTCTGCAAGATACTGAGGGACCTTGGGTTGACTGGCGTAGATGAACCCTTTCCTTATTATTTTGGCCAAGGAATGGTGACCAAAGACGGGGCGAAGATGTCCAAATCTAAGGGGAATGTTGTAGACCCTGACGACATCGTGAATCAATACGGGGCAGATGCCCTAAGGCTCTTTATCCTATTTGCATCTCCCCCAGAAAAAGAATTTATCTGGAATGAAAAGGGAATTGAAGGCTGCTATCGATTTTTGAATCGCATATGGGCATTTTTCCAGGAAAATGCAGATCTCTTTTTTATGGAGCCAGAGGAGAGGGGCAGGGATTCTGTAGAGAAAATTCCTCATAGGTTAAGGATAAAAATGCACCAGACCATAAAAAAAGTGGGTGAAGATATCGATAAACGGTTGCATCTGAATACAGCCATCAGCTCCCTCATGGAATACTTCAACATGCTCAAGAAGGAGAGGGATCTACTAAATAACGGGGATGGCCAAAGGGCGGTTTTTTTAGAGGCCATGGAAGCGCTCATCATTTGTCTTTCTCCGTTTGCGCCCCATTTATGTGAGGAATTGTGGGAGATGACAGGCCACGATACACTTTTGGCTCGGTTGCCCTGGCCCGAATATGACCCAGATCTGGCCAGGGAAGAAACTGTGACCGTAGTGGTTCAGGTGAACGGGAAGCTGAGAGATAAGTTCGAGGTGGCGAGGGATTTGCCCGAAGATGAAGTGAAAGAAAAAGCCTTGGGGCTGAATCGAATTCAGGATATTGTCGGCAAGAAGGAAATACGGAAGATCGTCTATATTAAAAATAAGCTTGTCAACATCGTGACTTAACCTGAAGCTTTCAAAAACATATCAGACAGGCGTTCACCACGGGATCATGGAAAATGCCCAGCACGCACTGGCGAGGAAGTATCCCCAAATCCGTGATAATTGATGTCTGGGGATCCCAATTGGTAATTTCGAAAAAACGCGCTGTTTCCCCAGCGAGGAAACTTCGCTCGGTTCAGGGCTTCCCTCACATCTCCCTAGGGAGATGTACCATGCCCGTCCAGCCCTTCACACGTTTTTCTCCACCACACAATCGGGACTTTCGATAAAGCACATTATGTTCATACAATCATGGATTTCGGGATGCATCTCACTGGCCATCTCGACTTGGGCATAGTTTAGGTGTATTATAAGCAAAACAAGTGATAAAGCGATTACAAAGAATAGCGACTCTGTTGGTGCTTTGTCTTTTGGCTCTCCAGTGTGGTTACTATCTTAGCGGCACGGGGAGCTCTCTTCCTGAACATATCCGGAGTGTCAGTGTCCCCATGTTCAAAAACATGACGACTCGGTATGAACTGGACTTGAAGCTGACCCAACGGGTGATCGATGAACTGGTTGCTCGGGGAAAAGTGGAGATTTCCCGTGAAGAAGAATCCGCTGATGCGCTGTTATTGGGGGAAATCCTATCTTTTAATGCCGTCCCTGTTGCCTTTTCTGGACAGACTTCAGCGGATCGGTACAATATCATCATTGTCGCAAAGATCGTGATGCGTGATAACGTGAGCAAAAAAGTCATTTACTCCAACCCCAACATGGTCTACCAGTATGAATACGGTGTTCCCGAGGGCACAGACTTCGAATCTGTCGAATCTCTGGCGATCGATGTTGTTGCGGAGAGGTTCGCCAGGAGTCTCGTCAGCACAATTCTCGAGGGATTCTGAATTGGCCAGCAAACTTTTGTTGGAGGATTCTTTTTTTGAGGAATCCCTGGTACCGTGTTATCTATTCTTCGGAGACGAGACATTCCTGGCTAATCAGTTCGTTCTCCGGTTAAAGGCTGCGCTGATCTCCCCGGAGAATCAGGATTTTTGTGTTGAACGGTTCAACCTCAACGAGCACTCCTGGGGCGATATCATAGACACTGCCAGGACAGTTCCCTTCCTCTTCTCCTCAAGACGTATAGTTGTTGTTGAGCTTTCCGGCAAAAAGGAGGAGAACCTCACGGCTTTAGAGCAGAAACTCATCGAAGGGTATCTCTCTTCCCCGTCTCCGCAATCCATTCTTATTGTCATTTTTGCGGGGAGCATCAGGCAGAGCTCGCCTCTCAGGAGATTCTTCGCCTCATTTCCGTCCTCTGCAGTTCATGTGGAAGAGGCAAAACCGCTCAAAGGGACGGCTCTGCTAAACTGGATCGACAGGAGGTTTAATACGTTTGGGAAGGTGGCATCGCCAGAGGCGAAAAGGCGTATAGTCGAAATCGTCGGGAATGATCTTGCTCGATTGTCCAGTGAACTCGAGAAAATCGATACTTTTGTGAGTGATAAAAAGGTCGTGGAAATGGATGATGTCAATGAAGTTTCCGGCTGGTTCAAAACGTATGCGGAATGGGAGATGACCGATAGTCTGGAGAGTGCTGATTATGAACAATGTCTTCGCGTGTTGAACAATCTCTTCAGCGAAGGGACTCGACCCGAATACATTTTGGGATTGATCGTGCGATTTTTTCGAAACATTCTTATGGCAAAAATGTGGCTAAAGGAGAAGGACAAAGGGAAGAAGGAAATATTCAAAGAGCTCAAGCCCCAGATCAAAGAAAAATTCGGGTCCTTCTACACGACAAAATTCCGACAATTTTTTCATCTAGTGGAGGATGTAAACCGCAAGGACCTGACTCATTTGTTGACTGAATTGGAAAAAATCGACCTGAGGTTCAAGACATCTAGTCTGTCCCTTCAAACTCTTTTAGAGGGATTTTTGCTTCAATATTGCCGTTTGCGGGGGCAGCGCAAGCGCGAGCCTTCGGGCGAGAGGCAGATGGCATAGAATGGAGAATGCGCTCTCAGAGTGATCGGTGAGAGATCTTTAAGTCTGAGTTGGAGTGTAAAAAAGAAGGGAATTTACTTGGAAGACGAGGCACTGATCATTTCCACCTGATGACTCAATCGTGATTTGTATCGATTTCCGGTGTTCTCATGAATGGTCTTCTTCTTGATGGATTTATCGATAACTGAAAAAGTCTCTGGCAGTAGTTTTTGAGACGCTTCCTTATCCTTATTTTTGATCGCCTCTCTCAATTTCTTTATCTGCGTGCGTAGGATAGATTTGTTGCGTTTGTTGATCGCATTCCTGCGGAGATTGCTTCGCCATTGGCGCTTTGCTGATTTGTGATGAGCCATATCTTTCTCCTGTCTGGAACACGTATGATAAAGTATCTTTCTTTTTCTGTCAACTCCCTTCAGCCTTTCGTAAGCATCCTCAAAGCCGTGATGGCATAAATATACATTGCGTTATTGAGGGCCCCGATTGTGTGGTGGAGAAAACCACGAATCCCATTCGGATACTCGGAACGTCATTCAAGACGGATTTGGAGATGTTTGATCTGCTGCACGAAAGCTTGGATTTTGCGGATGGGATTTGTTATTCTTTGGATGATGGCAAGGCAAGACACTCAGCATAAGAAGCTGTTGAGATCCGCCTTAGCCGTCTCTGCCCCCACCTTTATCAGCCGAATATTAGGGTATGTCCGAGACATGCTCCAGGCCTTCTACCTTGGAACCAGCTGGAGTGCGGACGCATTCACCATTGCCTATGTCATCCCCAATCTTTTAAGAAGGTTGACAGGAGAAGGAGCGATGACAGCCGCGTTTATCCCCGTTTTTACCCAGATCAAGGAGAAAGAGCGAAGAGAAGAACTGTGGAAGTTTGCCAATTCCTTTTTCTTCGATTTGACGCTGATCATGGCCTTTCTGATGGTGATCGGAGTCCTGTTCTCCCCGGTATTGGTCAAGATCATCGCGATCGGTTTCAAGGGATTCCAAGGGAAGTGGGAGCTGACTATAGTCCTCACCCGCATTATGTTTCCCTACATATTTTTGATCAGCCTGTCCGCCCTGGCGATGGCCATCCTGAATTCTTACCGGAAGTTTTTTATTCCTGCTTTTACTCCTGTCCTCTTCAACCTCGCCATCATCACCATGGCTGTGTTATTTGCCAACAAAGCCAAAGAACCAGCATATGTCTTTGCTGTGGGTGTTGTTATCGGAGGGATTCTTCAGCTCGGATTGCAGATCCCCTTTCTCTTGAGACAAGGGATGCGCTTCAAACCTTCTCTGGATTTTCGACATCCTTCTATCCGAAAGGTCGGGAAACTCATGGTCCCGGGAATCTTTGGTGTCGGGATCTCGCAGATCAATTTCGCCATCAGCCGTATGATCGCCTCGGTCCTCGAGGAGGGGAGCGTCTCCTCCCTGTATTATGCGTCGCGGGTTCAGGAATTGACGCTCGGCCTTTTTTCCATCGCACTTGCCATCACTCTTCTTCCCACCTTTTCCGAGTTTGCCGCTCATGAAGACATCGACGGAATGAAAAGAACGCTCAATTTCTCGCTCAAAATAATCTCACTTGTGACTTTCCCGGCCGCAGCTGGTCTTCTCGTCCTGAGCCGCCCTATCATCCAAGTGCTTTACCAGAGAGGTGTCTTTGATGAGTTGTCCACCACTATGAGCGCGTCCTGTTTGCTCTTTTTTTCTTTTGGACTGCCCTTCATTTCTGGAGCGAAGATCCTTGCCCCTGCTTTTTATTCCCTTAAAGACACCAAAACTCCGGTTATCGTTGCCTTCTTTGTGATGATAAGTTATATCGGCCTATCGGTGATCCTTATGAATCCATTGCGTGTGGGTGGCATCGCCCTGGCTCTCTCCCTGTCTTCGGTGTTGAATTTTGCTCTTCTGTTTTTTCTTCTCCAAAAGAAAATCGGTCTTGTGGAGAAGAAAGGCCTCGTGATATCTGCGGGAAAAACATGTTTCTTCGCAGCCCTTATGGCAGGTGCTGTCCGGGTGTTCATGGGTCTTTTCGCGTTCGGGAGCCTTCCCTTTGTCGAAAAGATCGGAGCGTTGATTGCTGCGATAGCGATAGGTATTCTTGTCTATGTTTTGCTCAATGTTTTTTTTAATCATGAGGATTTGAGAATCATCCAGAGTGTGTTTTCCAAAGAGAAAATCATGAAGGAAACAGATTAGAGTGAAAGTCATCCTGCAAAGAGTTAAAAAAGCATCTGTCGTTGTGGACAGTAGCGTTGTCGGGCGCATAGACCGTGGCCTCTGTCTTCTTGTGGGTATCGAAAAGGGGGACGCGGAGAAAGATGTTCAGTTCCTAGCAAAAAAAATCGTGGAGTTGAGGATCTTTCCAGATGAAAAAGGAAAGATGAACCTTTCTGTATTAGACATGGGTGGAGGGATCTTGGCTGTGTCTCAGTTCACGCTCGCGGGATCCGTGAAGAAGGGAAGGCGCCCCAGTTTTGCCAAGGCCGAGCACCCACGCCGGGCTCAAGAGCTTTTTGACCTTTTTGTGAGTTTCTTGCGTGATTTTGGGGTGGGAGTGCAAACGGGAATTTTCGCGGCCATGATGGATGTCCATCTTGTGAACGATGGCCCGGTGACCTTCATCCTTGAATCGCCAGTCTTGGCTTCAAATTCCCAATGCCAACCCTGAATCCTGGCTCATCGGGGAGCCCATGGATTTTTCAAAGTTTTGGCCTTAAGTTTGTGTTATACAGGGGCCTTCCCCCATGAATAGTCCCGATAAGAACTGGATCATTCGCGGATTCAGGTCAGGTGAAACGAAGGTTTGAGATCTTCCTTATGGCGTCTTCGGCGGATGATCGGACGAAGTGATTCGTGTCTTTGGCCAGTATCATAAGGAGGGAAAGCGCTCTTTTCCCCCCAATATCCCCCAAGCACGCGGTAATGGCTCGGCGGACTTCGACGTTCGGGTCTGCAAGTATCGCTTCGATGTCTAAAAGAGCCGTGTCGTTTTTTGTTAGCCCTAAGATTTTTAGAGCAGAGCTTTTGACGTACCAAGAGGGATGGGATAAATTTTGGCTGATCAATTCCACATTCAGGTCTTTTCTGGATCCCAGTTCGCAGATGATCTGCTCACGGATCTCTTCATTGGGGTCTTTGAGGGCTTCTAACAGAACGTCACTGGCCCAAGGGTTCTTAACAGCAAAAAGGGTCCTGATGATCTTTAGCCTTTTGGATTTATCTTTGGCAGCCTTGATCTTTCTAAGAGCGGAAGTGCGTAATCGCCTCTCTTTTTTGGCCGTCTCTCTTGAGAGATCTCCCATATTACCCATTCCTCTCTCCCAAAGGCATATTATCATAACAAACAAATCCAAAATTCCAAACAAAAATTTGAATACTTGTCGCATTCCCAAATCAATGAGGAATGATATCTGAGTGTCCCAACTGGCGATTGTGGTTTTCTCCACCACATAATTGGGATACTCGATCACGCAACTTGAGTTCATACGAATACGGATTTGGAATGCTCCCTTGAAAACATGTGTGCGCGCCGGTATAGGTTTGAAGATGTTTCCAGTTCAGGATCACTCCTGGGTAGCCGGGGGGAATTGGCGGAAGGAGTCGAGGGACTTGTGTGGGATTAGACCATCTCTAAGAGGTGGCCCATTTTTTCTTTTTTGGTCTTAAGATATTTGATGTTGGATTTGTTGGGGGGGATCTCGATCGAGATGCGTTCGACGATTTCCAATCCATAGCCAGAAAGACCGATATATTTGCGCGGGTTGTTCGTTATGAGTCGGAGTTTGTTGACTCCCAGAGCGACAAGGATCTGCGCACCGATTCCATAGTCTCTGTGGTCTGGCTTAAAACCGAGCCTCACATTGGCTTCCACGGTGTCCGCTCCATCGTCTTGGATGGCGTAAGCTTTGATCTTATTGATCAATCCGATACCTCTGCCCTCATGGTTGAGGATATAGAGAATAACGCCTTTGCCCTCATCACTGATCAGTTCCATCGCTTTATGGAGCTGGGCGCCGCAGTCGCAGCGATTGGAGCCAAATGTGTCTCCAGTGAGACACTGGGAATGCGCTCTCACAAGAATCGGATCGTCTTTTTTGATATTTCCCTTGACAAGAGCAACGTGTTGTTCTTTATAGATAGTGTCTTCGAACACCATTATCTTGAAGTCCCCGTATTTTGTCGGCAAGTCAGCCTCTTCGATCTTAGTGACAAGAGTTTCGGTTTTCATCCTGTATTTGATGAGGTCGGCAATGGTTAGGATCGGGATGTCGTATGTTTGGCTGAATTCTTCCAGTTGGGGCATTCGGGCCATTGTTCCGTCTTCGTTCATGATCTCACAGATGACTCCTGCCTCTTTTAGGCCGGCGAGACGGGATATGTCCACAGCCGCTTCTGTTTGGCCGGATCTTTCGAGCACACCTCCGTCCATAGCCTTAAGGGGAAATATGTGTCCTGGCCGTGCAAGGTCAGATGGGGTTGTCTCCGGGTCGATGGCTGTGAGGATCGTTTTTGCCCTATCGTAGGCAGAGATCCCTGTTGTGATTCCCTCTTTGGCGTCTATGGAGACGGTGAAGGCCGTCTGGAATTGTGCTGTGTTTTCGGAGACCATCAAGGGAAGAGCAAGCTCCCTCAGCCTTCCCTCTCGCAGGGGAAGACAGATAAGCCCTCTTCCGTATTTGGCCATAAAATTGATGATGTCTGGCGTCACCTTTTCTGCAGCAACCATGAGGTCGCCTTCATTTTCCCTGTCTTCGTCATCAACGATAATGATCAGCTTTCCGGACCTGACTGCCTGGATAGCTTCTTGAACCGAGACAACCTTGGGTTTCCGTTGCATTTTTTAATCCTTTATTGCGGGTGTTTAGATACCCAATTATACACGTATTTGCCAAAGATGTCACATTCGATGTTGACTCTGTCACCGCTCTTAAGAACACTCAGGTTTGAGTCATCCAGAGTGATGGGGATGAGTTCGACATCGAAGGATACGGAGGATATATGCGCGACTGTGAGACTGACGCCATTCAGAGAAACGGCTCCCTGGGGAACGAAGTATGGCTTCAGTTCTGGGGCGAGGGAAACAGTGATCCTCTTCCCTTTGCCTACAGATCGTATTCGTAGAATCTTTCCCACTCCGTCGATATGGCCAGTCACAAGATGTCCGCCGAGTGGCGTGGACAGAGAGAGAGGCAGCTCAAGATTGAGCCGCTCCTGGGGACGTAGAGATCCGAGAGTTGTGCGTTTCAGGGTTTCTGCAGACAGGTTAAAAAAAAGAGTGTCGTTTTCTTTTCTGATGAGGCTCAAGCAGACTCCATTGATGGCAAGGCTTTCACCCACCTCTAGCTGAGCGCTCAGCTCCGGCGTTTCCACTGCGATTTCCGCCTTGCCAGACCTATATCCCTTGAAAAGCCCTTGGTGTTTGATGATTCCTGTGAACATTAAAAATATCCTTCAAAAATAGTGTCTTCCCCTATCGAGAAAGTGCGTGTCCATTTCAGCTTGAGGGATTGCTCGATCGTCACGACGCCGCCTCCTCCATAGAGGGAAGGAGCATCCTTTCCTCCGACCAGCTTGGGGGACACTGTGAGGAAGATCTTGTCTGCCAGTTTTTCATCAAAGATGGATGTGAGCAGGCGACTTCCTCCTTCGACGAGGACGCTCGAAATTCCGTTGTTTCCGAGCCAGAAAAGAGCTTCCTCCAAGTTGATCTTTATCCTGGAATGCGGAAGGGGCACGACTCTGATTCCCCGTTTTGAAAGGATTTTCATTTTTTCGGGGGAAGCCTGTTTGCCCGTGAACACGATGATGTCCCCTTGTGTGAGCGTTCCGCAAATCCGGGAATGGAGAGGAATGCGCAACGAAGAGTCAAGGATAACTCGAGTGATTCGTTTTCTCGGCCAATTGCGGTGGCGGACAGTGAGGCTGGGATTGTCCTTGACTATCGTGTTGATCCCTACCAGGATCGCATCGTTCTCTCCACGCAAGAGGTGAACATACTCTCGTGTGGGTCGAGAGGTGAGCCATTGGGACTTGTGGGTTTTTGTGGCCATTTTCCCATCCGCGCTGATGGCCGCCTTAACGGTGACAAAGGGAATCTTTGTGGTGATATACTTAAAATACGATTCATTCAGCACCCTGTTCCTCTTCGCAAGAAGCCCCACAGAGACAGCGATGCCATTTTGTTCCAGCTTTTGAATCCCTTTTTTGTAGACACGGGGGTTTGGGTCCAAGGAAGAGACAACGACGCGTTTGATTCCCGCTCTAAGAATGCTGTCCACGCAAGGAGGCGTTCTTCCCCAGTGAATGCAAGGTTCGAGTGTTATGTACGCTGTGCTATCCTTTGCGTGCGCACCCGCTCGTCGGAGTGCTATGACCTCAGCATGGGGCTGTCCTGGCTTTTTGTGGTACCCATAACCGATGATGTCGTTTCCCTTGACGAGAACCGCACCCACATAGGGGTTCGGGCTGGCCCAACCTTTGGCCTGTTCGGCCAGACCAAAGGCCATGTAAAGGTAGGAGATATCCTTGAGGATTTTTGTATTCATGAGAGTAGGGCATTCGCGAATTCTTGAGGAGAAAAAGCGAGGATATCCTCTTCCTCTTCTCCTACCCCGATAAATTTTATGGGGAGTTTGAGTTCGTCGACGATGCTGATAACGCTCCCTCCTTTGGCCGTTCCGTCCAGTTTGGTGATAAAAATTCCCGTCAATCCCGAGAATTTTAAGAACTCTCTCGCTTGATTGAGCGCATTCTGTCCTATGCTCGCATCCAAGACCAGAAAGGTTTCATGAGGGGCTCCTTCGATCTCTCGTGAGATGACTCTTTTGATCTTTTCCAGTTCGTTCATGAGGTTCACATTTGTATGGATCCTTCCTGCGGTATCGATAAGGAGGAGTTGCAATCCTCGTGCTTTGAAGGATTGGATCGCGTCGAAGACAACTGAAGCCGGGTCTGCTCCATACTGGCCTCTGATGACCGGAATATTCAGTCTTTTTCCCCAAATAGACAGCTGCTCAGGAGCGGCGGCGCGGAACGTATCTGCAGCCACCAGAAGGGCGTTTTGACCTTTTTTGGAGTAGAGATGGGCTAACTTTGCGAGAGATGTCGTTTTCCCTCCACCGTTGACCCCCACGAACATAATGACAGACTGAGAATTGTTCAGTCGAGGCGTGAATGGAAACTGAGAGAGGATTGCGATAATCTCAATCTCAAGAAGTGCCCTGATCTTCGGGAAGGAATCTGTCTTTTTGCTCTTTTCGCGCAGGGATGCGATGATCTTTTCCGCTGACTGAATGCTTACGTCAGCCAGGATCAAAGATTCCAGGAGATCTTCGAGGATCTCTTCTCTGTCTTTATCGCTGCGAAGAAACTCGTCGAATTTTTCCTTGAATGTCTCTCGTGTTTTTGCCAGTTTGTCTTTAAGGTTTGTCAGCACAGCCCCCTCATTATATTTTTCACTCTTTCCAAAATCAACCTCTCCCGTTATTTCTTGGGCAATTTCACCCTCATGAGGGAGTCATCTCAACAATTCATCGGGTGCGAGGTGGTCCATTCATTCGGACTGAAGAGAGAAAAATTTTTTTATAACTCCATTAATAAGAAGAAGTTTCCTTTTTGAAATGAGTGATTGAGGTATCAAATGAATTGTGTTAAGTTAATTGGCTAATGCGAGAAGCAAAATGGATTTTGAGATCCGAAAATGACAACGCGAAGAACCTGGCAGCCGAGATCGGCATCCCTCTTGAGATCGCTCAAATACTGATCAACCGGAACATCAAGGACGCGTCAGATGTCCAGCAATTTTTGTTTGGGAAATTCAATGAACTCCACGACCCCTTCCTGATGAATGGGATGCATAAAGCGACAGAGAGGATAAGAAGGGCGATCTCAGCCGGCGAACGGATAGTGATCTTCGGCGACTATGACGTCGATGGGATCCTGTCTGTGGTGATCCTGACCAAGGCCTTACAGTCCCTGGGTGCAAAAATGGACTATTTTATTCCTGATAGACTAAAACAGGGATACGGGATAAAGGAGCAATACATCGATATCGTTCTCGAAAAAGGCGCCTCGCTGGTGATCAGTGTCGATTGCGGAATAAAAGCCGTAGACTTTGTCAAACGGGCAAAGACGCATGGTATCGATGTCATTATAACAGACCATCATCAACCGGGGCCCTCTCTTCCCGATGCATATGCCGTTTTGAATCCTGTCTTGGATTCATCTGGATATCCCGATCAGAATCTGGCCGGGATCGGAGTCGCATTCAAAGTGATTCAGGCACTTCTAGAGATAGAGGGAAAAGCCGCACAACTCCCCCATTATCTCAAACTCGTGGCCATCGGGACAATCGCGGACGTGGCGGCGCTGAAGGGTGAGAACAGGTTATTTGTCAAATTTGGCTTGGAGCAACTTGAAGATGTCAGCAACATCGGGTTAAAAAGTTTGATGGAGGTCTGCGGCTTGTTAGGAAAGAGGATATCTGTAGGAGATGTGGGATTCAGGATCGGACCGAGGATCAATGCCGCAGGGAGGTTGGGCATCACCGATCTGGCTGTTCAGCTTTTCTTTGCTGAAGCCGTCGAAGAGAGTCAGGCGGCAGTGCGGCAATTGGACAAGTTGAATTCCGAAAGACAGAAGATCGAGGAAAATATATTCCAACAATCAATGAGGAAGATCGAGAGCAAATCTCTACACGAGAAATACAAGCTTTTAGTGCTCGGGTGTGAGGAATGGCACAGAGGAGTGATCGGGATTGTGGCGTCGAAGCTGAAAGATACATTCCATCAGCCTGTCATCCTTTTTTCTTATAGAGATGGGAAAGCCTTCGGGTCGGGACGGAGCATCAGAGAGTTTCCGCTGATAGATTGTTTGGATGAGAACAATCAGTATCTTTTAACGTACGGAGGGCATGTCCTGGCAGTGGGCTGTGAACTCATGCGCGACCAGATGGATTCTTTCAAAAAGGCTGTCAATGTGTTTACAGATACGAGGTTGACAGAGGATGACCTAAAGAAAAAAATACTCATCGATACAAAACTCAATTTCAACAACATCGGGGTCCGCTTTCTCGATAATATGCATTTGCTCTCCCCGTTTGGAGTGGGCAATCCCAAGCCCATTTTTTTGACTGAAATGGCAGAGATCATTGCCGAACCCCGGACCCTCAACGGCAAACACAGCAAATTTATCCTTAAACAGAACGGAAGAGTATTTGAGGCCTTGGGATGGAGAAGAGGAGATTGGGCCGAGAGGACGCATAGGGGGGATTTGATCGACGTGGTCTATTCTTTTCAATATTCTCATTATCTTGGGGAAGAGAAGCTCAACCTCTCTCTCGAAGATATCCATACCAGCTAGCTGTGGAGGAGGGGGGCCTGCTCCCGGCGGCAGACTATATCTCTAAATGTTTGTGTCTTTTTATCAGGAAGATGATCGGATATCCCCTTTTGGAACACACCCTTTCCGTATTTTTTTAGGGCCAAGATTCGCAAGACAGCCAAGATAAAATCATTTATAATGTTTTTGGACAGAGAGAGAAATATGCCGGGAATTGTTCTACGCATCGAGAAAGTCCGAATTCAATGGATAAAAGTATGGAAGTCATTCATTGTAGTCCTCTTCGTTGCCGTTCTGGCAGTCATCGCCATAAGCTTGATCACTCATTCCAGGCAACAGTTAAAAATATCCCAGGTGTCCGAGAATCCTGAGGAGGAGGTGCTCGAGCAAAAGGAGCAAATTGAATTTTTTGAAGCTCGAGGGCAAAAAGGGAATCTCCGGATACGGGCCGATAAACACTACTTGGGGGAAGATGACCATTATCATCTCGAGGGAAATGTCGAGATCGTTTTTCTTGAAAAGAGCGAAGGAGAAGATATCTTCCTTTATGGTGATGAAGTTGTCTACGACAAAGAGGGAACTCAGTTTCAGTTTGTCGAGAAATCCATAGTGAAATTCAAAGACCTCACTATCGACGTTTCTTCTCTCGAATACGATGCCGATGAACGGATGTTTAGAAGCGACTTTCCTGTCCGCTTTACTTCTGAAAGATTGTCAGGTTCAGGCAGAAGGATGGCGTATTCATTAAAGAACAGGGATTTGGCGCTCGACGGAGACGTCCATATCGAACTCTTCTCAGAGTTAAGCCCTGTCCTCCCTATCGTGCTCGAAGGAGATAAGTTTTCTTTCACGAAGAGGGGAAAAAAGGGCAGGCTTGTGGGCGATGTCCACCTGTATCATGGCAAAAGTTGGGTCACATCCGATCTTTTGGACTTTAAATTGACCGCGAACGGTGAAAATATCCGATCAATGCAGTTCAAAAACGATGTCAAAGCTTTCGTAGAAGAGGAGGATGGTGATGAGCAGACTCCACCGTTGACTCCACGCAAAGACGGCTTGCGTCTCTACCGCGACAAACGGGAGGTACAGGCTGGAGAAGTCTTCGTCGTGGGATTCAGCGATCTCCCCAGGATTCGGCAAGTGTCGTCAGAAGGAAATTGTCTTTTTAAATTCACATCCGCCTCAGGCCAGATAACACAGATCAAAGGAAATTCCGTCGAATTTGACCTGGACCGCGAAGGTGAATTGGTGCGATTCCTATCCTCTAAAAATGCAGAGGTCGTTGAGTGGGGAGAAGCCGTAGAGGAGAGCAGAAGCCTTAGGGGAGATACGATAGTCCTTGAAGACAACGGGAATGCCCTTGTTGTTAAAGGGAAAAAAAACAACAAAGCAAACGTTGCGACTGAAGATTCAGATATCAAAGCGGATAAAATCAGAATATCTCGCACAAACAACAACATGGATGCAGATGGTGACGTCCAGGTGATTTTCAGCGCTCAAGAGGAGGGGAAACAGGTGGTTGGATTCTTTTCAGAAAAACTGCCTGTGTTCGTCACGACTCAGGAAATGAGATATTTTGCTGGCCAGAAACGTTTCTATTTTAGAGGAGGCAATAAAGTTTGGCAAGACAAAGATATCCTCTTTTCTGATGTGCTCAATATCCACAAAGATACCCGAAAAGTTACTGCAGAAGGAAACATCAGCTCAACGTTCTCTTATGTGCCCAAGGATAAAGAGGACGTAGAACGAGTTTTGATCACCGCAGAGAAGATGTCTTTTAATCCTGAAAGAGACATTGTGCATTACCAAGGGAAGAATGCGCTAAAAATGGAGGGCATCGTATTGACTGCACAATCCATCTTTGTCCATCTGAACAATGAGGGCGGGGACATAAAGAGGATAACAGCAACAGAGGATGTTGTGATCACGCAAGAAGAATACCAGGGAACAGGGCAAAGGGCCGTTTTCGATTTAAAAAGGGAAACCATCGTTCTTACAGGGAAGCCGGTCCTCATCGCTAAGGATAAAGGGAAAACAGCGGGCACCAAATTGACTTTTTACATGGCCGATGGTAAAATCGTCGTCGAGAATAAAGGTCGAGAAAGATCAGTAACAGTCATAAAATCGTGAAAGATGAAAGATTATCTCGAAGCAGCGGGGCTGGAAAAGACTTACCATAAGAAAAAAGTTGTGGATGATGTCTCGATCAGAGTCAATAAAGGCGAAATTGTTGGGCTTTTGGGCCCCAACGGTGCAGGGAAAACCACAACATTCTCTCTCATTCTTGGTCTTGTACCTCAGGACGCAGGCCGCATATTCCTCGATGGAGAGGACATTACAGACCTCCCGATGTATCTGAGAGCACGGAGAGGGTTGTGTCTTCTTCCCCAGGAGCCTTCCTCCTTTAGAAGACTCAGTGTCGCCGATAATCTGCTTTCCATCCTTGAAATGATGGGAGGATCTTCATCAAAATTCAGCGATCGCGTGGAAGGGACTCTTTCCGAGTTCGGTTTAGAAAAACTCGTGGGAGCCAAAGCCTTTACCTTGTCTGGAGGAGAGAGACGCAGGTTGGAAATTGCACGCGCGTTGATAACCAACCCGGAGTACATTCTGCTGGACGAGCCTTTTACGGGTATCGACCCGCTCGCGATCCTCGACCTTCAGGAGCTCATCCTCTCTCTGAAAAAAAAGAGTATCGGACTCCTCATCACTGATCACAGCGTCAGAGAAACTTTGAAGATCACTGAGCGTGCCTATATCATCGATGGAGGGAAGATTCTGGAAGAAGGAACACCGCAATGCTTGATCGCATCCGAAGTCGTGAGGAAGTCATACCTCGGAGAGGATTTTGGTTTGGATTGAGTCGATGGATGGAGATGGGTTAGGGGAAATGCTTTGGGCATGAAGCAGCAGTTACAGCAAAAACAGGTGCAAAGGCTTATTCTTGCACCTGCTCTGCAACAGGCGATCAAGCTCCTTCCTTTAACAAATCTTGAGCTTATCGAGATTATAGACACAGAGCTTTCACAAAATCCGATGCTGGAGATCGAGGAAGAAACTCTAGATGTGAAGAGTGAAGAGGAAAAATTCCAGGAAATAGGCGAGGCCGAGAAGGAGCCGCAGAAAACAGAAGATGTCTCACGGCTCGATGACTCCCAAGAGCCAAAAAAGAAAGAAGAAGACCTCGACCTCGAAGCCTACTTCAATGACTATTTTGACAATTCCATGCGGTCTTATTTTGTGGAAAAAAAAGAGACTCCCTCATTCGAGAACTTTGTGTCCAAGACCGATTCTCTCTGGGATCATTTGGAGTGGCAGTCTAATTTGACATTTTTTGATCCGAAAGAGCGTGAAATTGCTGAATACATCATTGGGAACATTAACGAAGATGGCTACCTCATATCTTCTCTCGATGAGATTGCTGATGCCACCGGAGCGGGCGTAGAAAAAGTGAGGGGGATCCGTGAAAAAATAAAGAGATTTGACCCCATCGGCATCGGGAGCATGAACCTCCAAGAAGCTCTCCTGGTGCAAATGGAATATTTTGTCATGGACGACCCCATCACCATAAAAATTGTTGATCAGTACCTGCCTCTTCTGGAAAAGTCTGATTTTGCACAGCTGGCAAAAGTGTTGAATATATCCCTTGCAGAAGTCAAGTCTCACATCGAGCTCATCAAAAGCCTGGACCCTGCTCCCGGCAGAAAATACAGCCAGGAGAAAACGTTTTATGTTGTTCCAGATATCATCGTCCGGAAGGAGGATGACGAACTGAAGATCATCCTCAATGATGAGGGGATGCCTCGGCTGAGAATCAATTCATTCTATAAAAAAATGCTGGCCCAAATGTCCAATGATGATTCAGAAGCGAGCCAATTCTTAAGGGACCGGATGAAAAAGGCTTTCTGGTTCCTCCGCAGTTTGAACCAGCGGAACCAGACAATTTACAAAGTCGCAAAATACATTGTGGACAAACAAAAGGATTTTATCGAGAAGGGGATGGAATTCATCAAGCCTTTAACCCTGATCGAACTGGCTCAGGAGATCGGGGTGCACGAATCCACGGTCGGGCGAGTGGTCACCAACAAATATATCATGACATCGCGCGGTGTCTTTCCCCTAAAATATTTTTTCCACAAATCTCTCGCAGGAGATTTTGGTGAAGAGATCTCTTCTTTGAGAGTGAAAGAAAAGATGAAAAAATTGGTGGAGCAGGAAGATAAAGAAAATCCATTGAGTGATATCGAGATCGAAGAGATCTTAGCAAAGGAGAATTTTAGGATCGCTCGTCGGACCGTCGCCAAATACAGAAAGCAGCTTCGTATACCACCTTCACATATCAGAAAGAGAAAGTACTGGATGGAGGAGACTCAATGAATGTCAATTATACTGCCAGACATACAGATATCACACCCGAAGTCAGAAAACATTGTGAACGAAGGCTGAAAACCCTCGAGAAATTGCTCGGCTATCCTGTAGAAGCTGACCTCATCCTGTCTGTGGAGAAGTACAGACATAAAGCCGAGATCAATGTTAAGATCAAAGGGGCGACATTAAACACCGTCCAGGAAACGCATGACATGTTCAGTTCCCTGGGTTTGGCATTTGACCATATTGAAAAGAGAGTGAAAAAGGAACGGGAAAAACTGCGCGGAAGGAAAAGGAGGAAAACTCGTGAGATCGAGCCGTTTCCTCCTTTAGAGACAGAAGAACAGCGGGTGAGAGTGATTCCCAGCCGAGCCTTTTCTCTGAAGCCTATGTCTGTGGAAGAGGCTCTCCTCCAGTTGGAATCCAGTAATAAAGAAGTGTTTGTTTTCAGAAAATTTGACTCTGAAAAGTGGGCCGTACTCTTCAGAAGAAAAGACGGCAACTATGGTTTAGTCGAACCAGAATAATTCCCTTTAGAGAGACTCTATTGAAAGTACACAGCTTACTAACGCAAGAAATGGTTATTCCTGAGCTTGAAGAGACGACAAGAGAGGGAGTCCTAAGGGAAATGGTCGGTTTTCTTCGGAAGCGAAACAAAATTGCTAAAAATAGAGATGTGTACGAAAAACTCATGCAACGGGAAGATCTGGGAAGCACGGCAATCGGTGATGGCGTTGCCATTCCTCATTGTAAGATGAAAGGTGTGAAAAATCCGTTAGTGATGTTGGCTATTTCACAAAAAGGTGTCGACTTTCATTCGTTGGACGGGAAACCCTCCCATATTTTCTTTCTCGTGGTTTCTTCCCCAGATAATCCTAGTGTGAATCTTCAAATCCTTGCAGCCATTGCACAACTTGTGCGCAAAGCAAAACTCGTGATCAAAAGAGTTAGAGAAGCCAAAGATGCCGCTGAAGTATTGGCTGTCATCAAAGACGAAGAAGATCAAATCAATGAATAATGGGAGGGAATTTTCCCTTTGTCAGGATTTTTGGAGATGATTATTCCAGGAGGATTGCTCCAGGTGTATGGGCTCGGAGTTTTGATCATCGGGGATAGCGGAGTTGGCAAGAGTGAAAGCGCCCTTGAGCTCATCACGAGAGGGCATGCATTTATTTCGGATGATGTAACGGAGTGCCAAATACGGGATGGTCGACTGGTCGGTGCTGCCCCAGAAGTCAGTCGCAATTTTATGGAAATCCGGGGGTTGGGGATCATCAATGTCAGAGAGATCTTTGGTCCAAATGCTGTGTCTTCTCACTCAGAAATTCGTCTGGTGATCCAACTGCACAGGTGGGAGGAAGGAATGGAATTTGATAGGATGGGATTGGAATTTACCCAGGACCGAAAGATCCTCGGAATTGCAGTGCCCCAGCTCGTGATTCCTGTCGCCCTAGGAAGGAACATCTCGACTCTGATCGAAGTCGCCTGCAAGGTTTATCTCTTGAAAGAACAAGGCTATCGAGCCCCTCAAGAGATCATCGGGAGATTAGACAAGTCGCTTTGCGATCAAAAAAACAAAAAGAGTGAATCCCAGTGAAAGACGACAGGTTTCTCATCATCACGGGTTTATCTGGTTCGGGGAAAACAAGCGTTAGCCGCTTTCTGGAGGATCTGAGTTATTACTGCATTGACAACCTCCCAGCAAAATTGATCCCGAACTTTGTGGATTTGTGGATGCGGGAAGAATTCAAGATAGAAAAAGTCGCTCTTGTGGTGGATATCCGCGAGGAAGGGTTTACGACAGAGTTCCCGAATGTACTGAAATCCATAAGGAAAAAGATACCGATATGGATGATCTTTCTCGAAGCTGCCGATGAAACACTGGTGCAACGGTTCAGCGAGAGCAGACGCCCTCATCCTTTCACAAGAAGAAGATCTGTAGCGGAAAGCGTCGCTTTGGAGAGGGAAAGTTTATCCGAGACCAAAAAGATGGCGGATGAAGTCATCGACACGACAGGATTGGGAGTTTGGGATTTAAAGAAAATGCTGACGAGAAGATTTCTCAAGCGAAAGGCGGAACAAATGCAAGTCGTCATCGTCAGTTTTGGGTATAAATACGGAATACCTGTCGATTCCGACTTAGTTTTCGATACGAGGTTTTTGCCCAATCCGTTCTATATAAATACATTGCGAGAGAAAACCGGACGAAGCAAGAGTGTGCGTGAATATGTGCTCCAATCCGAGGGATCCGGTCAGTTTTTGGAAGAATTGTACAGGTTTGTGGATTATTTGATGCCACGCTTTATTGAAGAGGGAAAAAGCACGTTGACCATTTCCATCGGCTGCACAGGAGGCAAGCACCGCTCAGTGGTCTTCGGGGAAAAGCTGAAACACCACCTGAGGACAAATTCCTATAAGGCCCGTATCTATCATCGGGATATTTATAAATAAATCTGCGTTCTTCCCCTAACAATCAGATTATCAAAACATCCGTCATCATGGATTTGGAATTGCTGCGAATAGATGATAAAATGTTGAAAAGTTGGTAAGAGTTGTGCAAAGATAATAATGTTCGCTTCCCGGTTAGTTTAACGGACAAAACGGACCTCAAAATCGAAAACGGACAAGTGTTAGAAGAATGATCGGTGGTATCATCGTTTCCCATGGCAAGCTGGCTGAAGAGTTGTTGAATGCGTTGACGATAATCCTTGGAGAAACAGTCAACATCGAAGCCATCTCCATCGGATGGTATGATGATGTGGAAGCATCGAAAAGGAAGATCAGTCAAAGCCTCAAACGCGTCGACCAGAAGAATGGCGTCTTGATTTTTACAGATATGTTTGGAGGGACTCCTTCCAACTTGAGCTTTAGTTTTTTGAAAGACAATCAGGTTGAAATCATTACAGGAGTGAATCTCCCGATGCTCATCAAATTTGCCTCTCTCCAAAGGAGCAATAGCCTCCGGGAGGTGGCGAAGAAAGTGGTCGAACAGGGACAAAAGAACATCCACCTTGCCAGTGCTCTTTTAAGCTCAAAGAACTGATTCAACCCGGAGTCCATGATAAAGAAAAAAATCGTCATTCAAAATAAACTTGGACTTCATGCCAGGGCTGCCGTGAAATTCATGAACCTAGCTAACAGATTTGCCTCTTCGGTGCGGATAGAAAAAGATGGGAATGAAGTTGATGGGAAAAGTATCCTGGGAATCTTGACTCTAGCAGCTACACAGGGCTCGCAGATCACTCTGAAGATTTCGGGATCTGATGAGAGGCAAGCTTTGAATGCATTGGTTGCACTTATCGCACATAAATTTCACGAAAAAGAATAGAGAGAAATGGAATATCTAAGGTTAAGAGGAATCGGAGTTTCTCCCGGCATATCTATCGGCGAAGTCCTTTTAACGAAGCGGGTGATCTTTTCCTCCAGGAAAGACAGCATTACGGCTGGACAGTTGTCAAACGAAGTTGCTCGCTTGGAGAAGGCGATCGAACGGACTCGGTGCCAGTTGACAGATATCAAAAACAGAATGAGGGAAAAAGTCGGAGAAGAGCATTCCTACATTTTTGATGCCCATCTTCTCATCCTTAAAGATCGCTCGCTTTTTGCAAGCCTTGAAAAGATCATCCGTACGGAGATGACACGTGCAGAGTGGGCTCTCTCTAAAGTCCATGAGCAGTATATGAAGCGGTTCGAATCCATCGCAGATGAATATTTCAGAGAACGAAAGTTTGATGTCTCGGATGTGTTATCGCGTGTGTATAAGAATTTGGATCCTGTTGAACAGAAGAATGGTCAGGATGACACAGATAAAATTCTGGTGGGTCATGATCTTTTACCTTCTGAGGCCGCTTTGCGGTTGAGTCAGGAAAATGTCCTTGCCGTAGCATTGGATATGGGGGGACAGACCTCTCATACGGCAATCCTTGCTCGATCTCTGAACATTCCTGCCGTAGTCGGACTCAGGAACATCACAAAACTCGTCAAGAATGGAGATATTCTTATCGTCGACGGGACAGATGGTGAGGTGATGATCAACCCCCCATTGGCCACTGAAAAGGAATTTATCAGTAAAAAACATAGATATGAAAGTTATCGCAGGGAGCTTAAAAAAACAGCCAAGTTGAAGTCTGTGACCTTGGATGGAGAGAGATTTTATCCTCTGGCCAATATTGAGATGCCAGAGGAGGTCAAACCGGCATTCTCTCTGGGCGCTGAAGGCATCGGGCTTTTCCGATCTGAATTCATCTATTTACACAATCCCTCTCTTCCCTCCGAGGAAGAGCACTACCAGGCCTATTCTCTCTGTGCCAAAGAAGCCAATCCCGCACCTGTCTACATCCGAACCATGGATATCGGTGGCGAGAAGAATCTCCCTCAATTGAACATAGAGAAGGAACCCAACCCAGCACTCGGCCTGA
>Ga0307425_1000215_pt1 | contig 36333 bp, 30 predicted proteins | sample SalMarWE160330MG_FD_202152 | JGI IMG/M metagenome (GOLD analysis project Ga0307425, IMG submission 202152) | Salt marsh sediment microbial communities from the Plum Island Ecosystem LTER, Massachusetts, United States - WE1603-30 | ecosystem: Environmental > Aquatic > Marine > Intertidal zone >... | reverse complement strand
CTTTTTCGAGTTCTACCCGCGCGGTTTCCATGGCCGCAGGGTCGTCAAACATACCGAACACTGCAAGGCCGGAGCCGGCCAAAAGCGCCCCAAGCGCGCCTGATTCCAGCATTTTTTTCCTTATAAGGCCGGTTACCGGGTACTGCCGCTCGACCGGCCTCTGAAAATCGTTGTGGAGATTACGGGCGATGGCGGGAATATCGCCACGTGCCAATGCATCGAGGAGAACTGGTACCTTTTTCCGCCCCTCACCCATCTCCTCCTTTTTCAATATGGAGTAGGCCCATGCAGTGGATGGTTTTGTTTCCGAAGGGACGGCGATGATAATGTCGATTGCGGGCATACCGAAGAGCTTTGTTACCCTGTCACCCCCTCCTTCTACCCTGCAGAGGCCGCCGACAACACAGTAGCACACGTCCATGCCGAGCTCTCCTGCAAGAGCGGTCCGCTTCTTTACGTTTATTTCGAGACCGAAGAGCAGTGACAGGCCGTTAATAACGGCTGCGGCATCAGCAGAGCCGCCCCCGAGTCCGGCCCTGACCGGAATGCGCTTTTTAATATCGATGCAGATGCCGCCGGGCAGGGGATATCGTTTGGCTACCGATTCTGCGGCGGAGAGAGCCAGGTTTGCCGCGCCATCAATGACGGTGTCGTTTATAATAATACCCTCTGTGCATTGTCGAATTGCAACCTCATCGTGCAGGGCAGCCTGTGCGTTTATGAACAGCACCCTGTAGTATCCCCGCTCCGTCAGCTCGGGAAAGAGGTTGAGGCTCAGGTTTAGTTTCGCATATGCCTTTTGAATTGTGTTTTCCATTTGAGGTGTTTCTTGGTACATTGATATAGTATACAGCTGATAGAGAGTGGAGGGTGGCTTATTCATGAATATAGCAATTATTTGTGCCGGTGGAAACGGCGAACGCATGCATACGAAAGAGAACAAGATCTTCCTAAAAGTGGGGAAAAAGCCGCTCATATACTATACGTTGAAATCCTTTTATGATTATGAGCCGGTCGATGCCATTGTGATAACCGCGCGGACGCAGGATATCGGAAGGTTGAAGGCTATTGTATCACGGTATGGTATCGATAAACTGCTTTTTATCGACGAAGCCCGGGAAACACGGCAGGCATCAACCTACAGCGTGCTGCGGAAATTGGACGGAATGAATCTTCCGGATGATTCGTACGTGCTCATACACAACGCGGTCAACCCTTTTGTACGTCACGTCGAGCTCGATGATTGCATGCGGGCTGCAAGGGAATGCGGTGCGAGCCTGCTCGGGTTCAGGGCGGTCGATACGATAAAAGTCGTTGACGGTGGCAGGCTTATCGACCATACACCGGACAGAAGCAAGGTATGGATTGCGCAGACACCGCAGGTTATTCGCTTCGATATCGCACTCAGAGCCTTTGAATCGGCTTATGAGAAGGGTCTGGCGGCAACCGATGACACCTCTCTTGTCGAAGCGATACATGAAAAAGTGAAATTCGTGGAGTGCTCTCGGGAAAACTTCAAGATTACCTACCCACAGGACATTGGCCTTGCCAGGTTGATACACACGAGAAGAATGAAGGAGAAAAGCGTTTGGTACGCGTAGGCTTCGGGACCGACAGCCACCGGTTTGAGCACTCATTCTCCAAACCCCTTATGCTCGGCGGTGTGCGGATAAGCGATACAGGCGGACTCGAGGCAAAATCGGACGGCGACGTCGTTTTACACGCATTTTTTAACGCATTGAGCCAGGCAACCGGGGGTGAATCCCTCGGGTACTATGCCGATCCCCTACACAGGCGGGGTATTTCCGACAGTCGTGAATACCTGAAAGTGGCGCTCGATTTGGTGCGTAATGCCGGATGCAGGGTGCATAATGTGGGAATCATGATAGAGGCGGCGAAACCGCGTATTTCGAATGAGAAGATTGCCGAGATGAAGGCATCTATTGCCCGGCTTACCAGTGTGAATATGAAAGATGTGGGGATTACCTTTACCTCCGGCGAGGGGCTAACCTCCTTCGGCAGGGGAGAAGGGATCCTGGTACAGGTGATTGTAAGCCTGGAAGAGGTGTAGGCCGTTGTCCCTTTTAAAAGAGATTTCCATTGGAAATCTGGTAACAAAAAATAATGTTTTTCTTGCTCCTCTCGCGGGCGTCGGGGATGCCGCCTACCGGGTTATAGGAAAGAAATTCGGCGCAGGGTTGACCTGTACCGAGATGGTGAGCTCCTGTGGTATTGTGCGGAACAACTCGAAGACCTTCAGCCTGTTGAAAATCAGCCGTTCGGAACGGCCGGCCGGAATACAGCTCTTCGGATCTGATCCGGGAACAATGGCCGAGGCGGCGCATATCTGCAGTGAGTATCCCGCCGATTACATCGATATAAATGCCGGCTGTTCCGTAAAGAAGGTACTAAAAACGGGCGCAGGCGCCATGCTCCTGAACAACCCGAACTTTCTGTACATACTCATCAGAGCCTGTGTCAGCGCAACCGATCTCCCGGTGACGGTCAAGATGAGGCTCGGTCTTTCCGAGGACAGGATCACGGTGATCGAAAACACGCATGCAGCCCAGGAGGCAGGGGCGGCACTCATTACTCTTCACCCGAGAACGGCAGCCCAGGGGTATGCCGGGAAAGCCAGGTGGGAGTATATCACGCTCGTGAAAGAGCATGCCGGTATTCCGGTATGCGGTAACGGGGATATTAAAACTGCTCTTGATGCGGTGAAAATGATCGAAGAGACCGGCTGCGATGCGGTTATGATCGGCAGGGCCGCAATCGGCAATCCCTGGATACTTACTCATACCGGGGCTGCTCTGCAGGCTCATCCGTATTCTCCCGAGGTCAGGCCTCCGGGAGATGAACAGCGGATACATCAGGCGCTTGAGCATCTCGACCTCATCGTACGAAAGAAAGGCGAGCTGAGGGGCGTGCAGGAGTCAAAAAAACATATTCACCGCTACCTCAGGGGTATTCCATACGCGGCGTCTGTAAGAGAGGGCATTTTCAAAATTGACAGCAGGGAGGAAGCCGAGCACCTGCTCTTGAGCCTTTTTTGAGGGTTTTGTGTTTTAAATTACACGAAAATAGGATTGTTCTATGTCATCCGCGACACTATATTTTGAAGGATGCGGTTTAATTCGATCGAATATTAATGATGGAGGTATGCAATGCGACACGCGACAAAATTCTTTTTAGCTGTAATATTGCTGTCGATCCTCTTCATCGTCGGCTGCGCAACGAGCGGTATGACGCGGAATACACAGGCGCAGGTGCTGGAGGATGTTGCCCCTGATGAGGCATACAAACTGATACAAAAAAATAAAAACAATCCTCATTTCACGGTGCTCGATGTACGCACTGAAGACGAGTACAGAAGCGGTCATCTGGCCGATGCGACGAATATAGATTTTTTTTCTAAAAGCTTCAGGTCTGAGCTCGATGCACTCGACAAGAACAACACCTACGTTATCTACTGCAAGTCAGGCGGGAGGAGCGGGCAGGCCCTCCAGATGATGGAGGAGCTCGGCTTTACGCATGTGTATAATATAAGCGGCGGGATTCTGAACTGGCGGCGTAAGGAGCTGCCACTCGTCCGGTGACCGTTGAAATTTTTACGTTTATTTCCTTTACATGAATTTGTTAGACAAGAAGCGAAATGGTTTTGTGGTTATCCGCTACCGGGCGGTGTCCGCTATCTGGCGGTAACGAATGTCTCGTAAATCGCCCTGACCGCATCCTCGAAATCATCCGTTTCGATCCCGATAATGATGTTTATCTCGCTCGATCCCTGATCGATCATCCGGATGTTGATGTTGCGGTTTCCAAGCCCTGAAAAGAGCTTTGCGGCCATACCGGGGGTGTATGCCATACCCCTTCCAACGGTTGCGATGAGCGCCATGTTCGGATACACCTCGATGGAATCGGGCCGGCACTCCATCCGTATCTCCGTGAGTATCTTTTCGAGCCGGTTTTCGAGGTAGCTGTCCGCAATAACCACAGATATGGTATCTATCCCCGTAGGCATATGTTCGAAAGATATGCCGTTTACCTCCAGCACAGAGAGAAGGCGCCGCCCGAATCCAAGCTCGGAGTTCATGAGTGTCTTTTCGATTACTATGACGGTAAAATCCTTCTTGCCGGCGATGCCGGTGATATTCCCACGATGTGCGATCGGTTCGGCATCCTTCACGATGAGTGTGCCAGGGTCTTCGGGCCTGTTCGTGTTTTTGATGCGAATCGGTATACCCGCCTCCCGTACAGGGAAAATCGCCTCGTCGTGCAGAACCTGCGCACCCATATACGCAATCTCGCGAAGCTCCCTGTAGGTGATGACGTCTATCGGTTTCGGGTTTTCAACGATATTGGGGTCGGCCATGAGAAGGCCCGAGACATCGGTCCAGTTTTCATAGAGATCGCACGATACCCCGTGCGCCACTATCGCCCCGGTTATGTCCGAGCCACCTCTCGAAAATGTCTGTATGTTTCCGTCCGGGAGGCTGCCGTAAAATCCGGGAACAACCGCCCGTTCGGTTTTTTTCAGGCGCGCGTCGATTGCCCTTTTTGTTTTCTTTCTGTCGAGTGTACCGTTTTTATCGAAGAAGATGATGTCGGCTGCATCGATGAGCTCGTAATTCAATAGTTTGGATACGATTATACCGTTGAGGTACTCTCCCCTGCTCGCCGTGTAATCCGCTGATGCGCCGGCCGAGATCTTCCGGCGGATTTCTTCGAGATAGGGTGAAAGGTCAAGGGGGAGGGAGAGGTCTTTCACTATATCCTTGTATCTTTTAGAGATAATTTCGAATATCTCGCCAAAGGGAATATCCTGCTGTGCATGGGTATTACAGAGGTACAAGAGGTCAGTGATCTTCTGATCGGAGGCTGTCCGTTTTCCGGGAGCTGACGGGACTATATACCTTCGGGCACTGTCGAACGAGATAATCTCCTTCACCTTTCTGAATTGATCGGCATCGGCAAGTGATGATCCGCCGAACTTGCACACCTTGCATCCCATGGCGGCTCCTTTCCCTGTTGTGCAGCGTGATATAAACTTTTCTTTAATAGCCTGTTTTTGCGAATCGCGTACGTCTCTGCAGCAGAATCTTTAACATACTTAAGACACGCATGAGTCATTTGTATATTTTGTCCCTATGTGACGACAATATTGACGAGCCTGTTCTTCACAACGATTATCTTTCGCACGGTCCTTCCCTCCGTATACTGCTTTGTCCTTTCGAGCGAGAGCGCGTTTTCCTGCAGCGTGTCCCGATCTGCGTCGGCCGGGGCTTCGAACTTAGCGCGGAGCCTGCCGTTTATCTGAACCACAATAGTGACCATATCCTGCCGCGCGAGCTCCTCGTCGACGGAGGGCCACGGTTCGTTTATCAGGTATCCCTGAAATCCCGCAGCATGCCAGATTTCCTCAGTAATATGCGGCACGAAGGGATGAAGAATTATGAGCAGTGATTTCAATGCATACAGGTACGGAAGAATATTGTTTTTGTCATTATCTTTCTGGCCAATACACGAGTACAGGAAGTTCACCATCTCCATCACGGCGGCAATCGCCGTGTTGAAGTGAAAACGGTATTCGATGTCCTCGCCGACCTTCTTGAGGGTTTTATGCACTGTGTGGAGTATCGACTGTTCGATCTCAGAAACCTTCTTCCCATTCGACAGGTCTGTTTCATAGGCCTCCAGTTGCGTCCTGTTCTCCTTCAGTCGCGGGATATTCGGCTCGAAGAGGCGATATACCCTGTTCAGAAATCTGAAGGCCCCTTCGACACCGCTCTCCGACCATTCCAGGTCTTTTTCCGGCGGGGATGCGAACAGGATGAACAGGCGTGTCGTGTCTGCACCGTAACGCCGGATGATGTCATCGGGATCGATTACATTCTTCTTGGATTTCGACATCTTTTCTGTTCTGCCGACGCTTACTTTTTTTCCGCATTTTTTACATGCCTTTTCTTCAGCAACCTCTTCGGGGTACAGGTACCCATGGGTAGGGCAGTGGTAGGTCTCCTTCGTGACCATTCCCTGCGTCAAAAGCCGTTCAAAGGGCTCATCGACCCCCTGGAGACCGATATCCCGCAGAAACTTGGTAAAAAACCGTGCGTACAGCAGGTGCAGAATGGCATGCTCGATTCCACCGATGTACTGGTCGACGTTCATCCAGTAACCCGCGGCATGTCTATTGAAAGGCGCGCGGTCTTCTCTGGGGCTGCAGTAGCGGTCGAAATACCAGGAGGAATCGATGAAGGTATCCATCGTATCAGTCTCCCTGGTCGCTTTGCCCCCACATGCCGGGCATGTCGTGTGCAGAAACGAACGGCTTGTTTTGAGCGGGTTGTCTTTACCGGTGAATTTCACATCCTCAGGCAGAACAACCGGCAGGTCCTCTTCGGAGACAGGGACGGTGCCGCATTTTTCGCAGTACACGACCGGTATGGGCGTGCCCCAGTAGCGCTGCCTCGAGATGAGCCAGTCTTTGAGCCGGTAATGAACCGTTCCCCTGCCAATGCCTTTCTGTTCAATATATTTTGAAATTTTTTCGACACCTTCTCTGTTGCCGAGCCCCGTAATCGGCCCCGAATCGACGTTTATGCCGTCTTCGGTAAAAGCTTCCTCCATTGAATCCGCCTGCAGGGTGTTTTTTTCATCCTGAATAACGACCTTTACCGGCAGCCCGTACTTTTTTGCAAACTCGAAATCACGCTGGTCATGGGCGGGTACTGCCATGATTGCGCCGGTGCCGTACTCCATGAGCACGAAGTTGACCACGTACAGTGGAATTTTTTCATCGTTCAGAGGATTGATTACGTGTTTACCGGTTGCGATCCCCTCTTTTTCGTAATCTTCGGCTGTGCGTTTTACCGTATCCTGTTTTCGTATTCTTTTAACGAAGGATTCGAGGTTCTTGTCACTGCTTTTTCTAATGATCTCGTCTACGAGCGGGTGTTCCGGAGCGATCGCCATAAATGTGACACCGTACATTGTATCCGGCCGGGTTGTAAAAATTGGAAAATCTTTTCCCTCCAGCGTGAAGTTTACCATTACGCCGCGGCTTTTTCCGATCCAGTTCTGCTGCATCACCTTCACTCGATCGGGCCATCCGGACATGCTGTCCAGGCATTCGAGAAGCTCATCCGCGTAGTCGGTGATCTTCAGAAACCACTGGGAAAGGCTTTTCTGCACGACCTCGCTGCCGCACCGCCAGCATTTGCCTTCTTCGACCTGTTCGTTGGCGAGCACCGTATTGCACTTCGGGCAGAAATTGACACTCGCCTCCTTCTTGTACGCAAGTCCCTTTTTATACATCTGCAGGAATATCCATTGATTCCATCGGTAGTATTCCGGACGGTAGGTTGCAACCTCTCTGTCCCAATCGTATGAGTATCCCAGCCGTTTGAGCTGCGATTTCATCTTTTCGATATTGCTGGCCGTCCATTTTGCCGGGTGAATTCCCCGTTCGATGGCTGCATTTTCAGCCGGCAGACCGAACGAGTCCCATCCGATGGGATGGAGAACGTTGAAGCCTTTCATGCGCCTGAACCGGGCGAGCACATCTCCGATGGAGTATACACGAACGTGGCCGATGTGTATTTTGCCGGAAGGGTACGGGTACATTTCGAGGCAGTAGTACTTTGTAGCCCCCTCTTTCTCCAGAACACTGAAGAGGCCGTCCTCTTCCCACTCTTCCTGCCACTTAAGCTCAATGTCCCCGAAGGGATAGATGTCAGTCGCCATTCTCTGCCCCGGTTTTTTTGAATTCATGCATTTGATACCGCCGGTAAACAACATTATTCGGATGTAAAACGTGCAAATAATGTGCAGAAGGATAAAAAATTGCCCTTTCGACGGCCCCTGTAAATGAAAAGTATAATAGTAACAGAAACCAGGCCGGTCAATCGATTTTGAGATTGTGGAGCTGAATGCTGCAGGTTTGCCGAATGAACGATAGCATGATATTTTTAAAGGAATTCGGGCGGGGTGTGCACACCCTCATGAAATGGCTTGACTTTGCATATGAGCGCCGATATATATTCACAGTAAGCCGGAGTGGTGAAACTGGTAGACGCACTGGACTCAAAATCCAGCGGAGGTGACTCCATGAGGGTTCAAGTCCCTCCTCCGGCATTTTTTCCGCTCAGCAGTGCCCGCGGATCGGGGGTGTTGGAGGTGTGTGTGCTCGCATTCTACCGCATGCAGTCCGAAACGCGTGTGGTTGGAAGCCCTTTCCCACTGGATATGCAATAGGAACACAGGTAATCATGATTGAACTTGATTTCGAAAAACTATCCGGACTGATACCCGTTATCGTGCAGGAGCACATAACCGGTGACGTGCTTATGATGGCCTATATGAATCGGGAAGCCCTGGATATGACCGTAAAAACCGGCTTTGCTCACTACTGGAGCAGATCCAGAAAAACGCTCTGGAAAAAGGGTGAAGTATCGGGTAATGTGCAGGAAGTAAAAGAGATACGGGTCGACTGCGACAACGATTGTTTGCTGATAAGGGTCAGACAGGAGGGGGACGCGGCCTGCCATACAGGGTACCGGAGCTGCTTTTACCGTGTAATGAGCGGAGATGAGGTGCTGGTTGACGGCGAAAAGGTCTTCGATCCGAAGGAGAAGTACAGGTAGTACTACGGGGCGCCGTCTCCATTCAAAGGCTATGCATGTATAGGTGAATTTTCCATACTACACTATGGAGAAGGGAATGACAGTACTGAAACTGGGTATACCGAAGGGCAGTCTCGAGAATGCGACTCTGGAGCTCTTTCAGAAGGCGGGATGGAAGATCAACGTATCCGCCAGAAATTATTTTCCTACGGTTGATGACGCTGAGATGTCCTGTTCTCTTGTGCGGGCTCAGGAAATGGCGCGGTATGTTGAAAACGGGGTGCTGGATGTAGGACTTACAGGCCTGGACTGGATACTGGAGAACGAATCGGATGTTGAGATTGTTTCGGACCTTATATACTCGAAGGCGAGCATCCGGAAGGCGCACTGGGTGGTAGCTGTGCCTTCCGGTTCGGGTATAACGACTCTCGAAGATCTTGCAGGAAAAACGATTTCAACGGAGCTCGTCAATTTTACACGCCGGTACTTCAAGAAGAAGAAGATTCCTGTGAATGTGGAGTTTTCATGGGGTGCCACCGAGGCAAAGGTCGCAGAGGGGCTTGTGGACGCGATTGTCGAGGTGACGGAATCGGGAACAACGATAAAGGCCCATGGGCTGAAGATCATCCATACACTGCTCGAAACGAATACCAAATTGATCGCCAATAAAAAAAGTATTCATGACCCGCACAAGAGGAGTAAGATTCATCAGATTGCGTTGCTTTTAAGAGGCGCGCTTAATGCAGAAAGCATGGTCGGATTGAAGATGAATGTTCCAAAGGAATGCATGCAGGACGTGGTCGAAATACTGCCGAGTTTGACTGCACCGACGATTGCTCAGCTTCACAATCAGAGCTGGCTCTCCGTGGAGACCATCATCAGGGAAGAGGTCGTCCGTGAGCTTGTTCCAAGGCTCATACGCGTCGGCGCTGACGGGATTATCGAATATCCTTTGAACAAGGTGGTGAACAGGGACGATTCCTTTGAGTAACTTCGCGAGAAGTTACTTAGAAGAAAACAATCCTGAAAAGAATCCAGTGGAGAATACCGAAAAAGATGGCTGCAAACCCGATCGGGAACGGGTGCTTCTGCACCGTAACCTTGAGTTTCTGCGTGAATTTCCCCTGAAAGCCCTTCAAGGATTCCAGAAAATCGATCGAGATGAAAATTCCGGAGAGCATGGCAAAAACAGAGGGAATGAAATCGCCGAAAATAGGCACGAGTGGTCTGCCGCTCTTGTGATAGGGAACGATAAAGGTAATCACACCGATTATCAGGACGGCAAGTCCAATAATAATCTTGTACGGTGATACCTTCTCTTCAAAGGTTCGTAATCCAGATTTTTTTTCCTTTAAAAGCGGCAGAACCATTATAAACCCGCCGAGTACGCATGCAAACCCCAAAAAGAAAACCATAACATCCTCCTTCCGCCCAAACCCGCCTGTGTTTCCCAGTCCTGTGTACTGATTCGAACGCTTTGCGTCCCAATACTACCGCAACCGGCAACATTACGAGGCTTTGACCTTGTTAAATGTATTCACCGATTCAAGCATTTTGACCGCACTTTTCAACTGGACATCATAATCAAGATCAATCAGGGAGGGAATGACATTTTTTTCCTGCTCATTTTTAATAAGACGCTTCACTATGACCTGTCGTATCTTCAGCCCGTTTTTTTCAAGCGTTTTCATAAAGTTTTTCAGATCGCTTTCGGTATAGGATTTATGCCCGGAGACGAACTTTTTAACGAGCTCGAGCTCGTTCAGCTTGTCGATAGCTTTGATCTCATCTTTAGTGGGCTTTATTTCTTCAACGACCTGGTCTGGTTCGATCCCTATTTTATTTATCGATTTTCCTGACGGTGTGTAGTACAGGGCAGTTGTAATGCGTATCCCCGATCCGTCCGGAAGCTCGCGCACAGTCTGAACCGAGCCCTTTCCGAATGTTTTTTCTCCAAGCAGTATACCTCTGTTATTGTCCCTGATCGCTCCTGAAAAAATTTCAGAGGCGGAGGCGCTGCCTCCGTTGACGAGCACTATAAGAGGTATATCGGGAACGATTGTCTGGCTGTGCGCCGTGAAAACTTGATTTTGTGATTCATCCCGTCCGCGCGTTGAAACAATAACCCCTTTCGATAAAAACATGTCCGATATCTCGATTACTGACGGCAGAAGGCCGCCCGGGTTGTTCCGGAGGTCCACGATGAGCGAGTCGATTCCATTGCCGAGCAGGCTGTTGAGCTGTTGTTCAAGAGCTTTGCCTGTCGGTTCACTGAACTGTGAGATACGGATATAGCCGATGTGACCATCGATGACTGTTGATTTAACCGTTTCAAGCTTGATGATCCCCCGAATGATCGAAAAGTGGAGCGGTACTTCCCCTTCATCTCTCTGTACCGTAATTGTGACACCCGTCCCGACCTTGCCTCTGAGAAGTTTCACCGCATCCATGGTTGTATATCCCTCGGTTGACGTACCGTCGATTTCTATGATTTTATCCCCCGCCTTGATGCCGACCCGTGCCGCAGGCGTATCATCGATCGGAGCGATAACCGTGATCCATTTATCCCGAACACCGATAACGATACCGAGCCCGCCGAACTCTCCTTTGGTATCGGTTTGCAGTTCGTTGAAGATTTCCTTTGACATATACGAGGTGTGGGGATCGTCAAGGGTATTGATCATACCCTTTATTGCACCCGGAATCAGATGTTCGGGAGTTACTTTTTTTTCGTCGTAGTACTCTGTTCTCAACAGGTTGAATATCTCGTTGAATATTCTCAGCTGTTCATAAGTTTTTTCAGAATCGCCTGCAAAAATCCAGTGGTTCAGCCCGGAGGCTGTTGTAACCACGACCAGAAGGCAGATTATGATTATCCAGATAACTCTTTCCCTGTTTTTCATCGGTAGATCCTGTTGGTAAAATTTTTATTTCAGTCGCACTGTACCGCTCTTCTAAATTTTATCGTTGTTACGGTAATTGTCAAATAAAAGTATCGCTGGCTGCTGATACTTTACTATCAGAGTGTACGGAAGTATACTTATTTTTTAATCATTCACTATAGTTAATTATTCATTCGGAAGGAGTGACTGATGATTGAAGATAAAATAAAGGCGCAGGCGAAAGAGATGCTCGGCGAACTGGACAGGAAAGTAAAACTGGTTGCCTTTACCCAGGAAATCGAATGTATGTACTGTCATGAGAACGTCGAACTGATGAACGACCTTGCCGGGCTCAGTGATACGTTGAGTGTCGAGGTTTATGATTTTTTGAAGGAAAAAGATACCGCCGATCGGTACGGTGTCGACAAGATTCCCGCTGTTGCCGTTGTGGGTGAAAACGATGATTACGGTATTCGCTTTTTTGGCGTTCCGAGCGGATATGAATTTGTGTCGATTATCGAATCGATCAAACTGGTTTCAACGGGAAATCATGAGCTCTCTCAGGCGACGGTCGATGCAGTTTCGAAAATCGCCGAGCCTGTTCATATTCAGGTGTACGTTACACCGACATGTCCGTACTGCCCGAGGTCGGTGGTTCTTGCGCACCGGCTTGCCTATGTTTCAGAGCATGTCAGAGGCGACATGGTTGAGGCTATCGAGTTTCCTCACCTTGCAAACAAGTACGGCGTTATGGGTGTGCCGAAGAGTGTTATCAATGAATCGACCTTTATTGAGGGCGCGCTACCTGAAAGTGCGTATGTGAAAGAAATAATGAATGTGCTGAAATAGACGGATACTGAAGCTAAATTCAGCGGGCCGGGCTGAACATCGAGGAAAGCAGTGCGCACGAGCCGTATTGAAATTGCCGTAAAACCGGACCTCGAAGACACGGGTGCACGGCATATACAGTGGGAAATCATCACAACCTTCGGTTATCAAGTTAAAGGTGTGCGGAATGTATCGGTGTTTACCGTGCATGCAGATCTCTCCGATGAACAGTTAGGCGCATTTGCGAAAGAGATCCTCTGTGATCCCGTTACTTCCATATTCTCTCTGAATTCCCCTGTTGCCCTTCACCTGCCGCCGTTTTCATGGGCTGTTGAGGTTTCTCTTCGGCCGGGAGTGACCGATAATGTCGGTCACACGGCAGCAGAGGTGCTCGGGATGATGTTCGGAGTACAGCCGGGGGAAGAAAATACGGTATTCAAGTCGACCCAGTACCTGCTCGATACCGATATAGACCTGGATGCCGTGCGAAAAATCGGCGATGAGGTGCTCCACAACAGCCTGATTGAAGAAATCGATATCAGAAGCTACGACGAGCTGAAAAGGACAGGCACTCCCCGCCTGCGGACACGACTGTACAGGGACACCCATGTGCCGAAGACGGCGGTCATCGATCTCAGCGTCTCCGATGAGGAGCTGAAAAAAATTTCCGCAGGCAGGGTGCTGGCTCTGAGGTTGGAAGAGATGCGGTATTTCAGGGCCTATTTCGACAGAGAGGATGTGCGGTCCCGGAGAAAAAGCATGGGGCTCGGACCAAATCCGACTGACGTGGAGATCGAGTGTTTTGCGCAGACTCAGTCGGAGCACTGCAAACATAAAATATTCAATGCATCCATCGAGTACAGGGAAAACGGCACAGTCGAACGCATCGATTCTCTGTTCAAAACCTATATCAGGGCAGCTACCAGGAGGGTTGGAAAGGGCAAGGATTTCCTCGTATCGGTATTCAAGGACAATGCGGGGGTGGTACGGTTTGACCGGAGCCACTACCTCACATTCAAGGTGGAGACACATAATTCTCCATCCGCTCTCGACCCGTACGGCGGGGCGATTACCGGCATTGTCGGCTGTGACCGGGACCCGGCCGGAACCGGGCTCGGGTCGAGAATCATTGCGCATACCGATGTTCTCTGTTTCGGTGACCCGGGCATGAGGGGGGAGCTTCCTCCTCGAATGATGCACCCAAAGAGGGTTATGGCCGGAGTAATCAAGGGGATAGAGGATGGGGGGAACAAATGCGGAATTCCCACAGTGAACGGGAGTATAATCTTCGACCATGCCTACAGGGGGAAACCGCTCGTATTCTGTGGTTCGGTCGGAATAATGCCTGCGAGGATCGGTAAACGTGACACTGCTGAAAAGGAGGCGAGGCCGGGGGATGCGGTGGTTATGGTCGGCGGTAAAATAGGCAAGGATGGCATACACGGTGCCACCTTTTCAAGCGAGGAGATATCGGAGACATCTCCCTCACAGGCAGTTCAGATCGGCGACCCTATCACGCAGAAGAAGATGCTCGATATGCTTGTTGAAGCGCGGGACAGGCTGCTGTACCGGGGTATTACGGACAACGGGGCAGGGGGGCTCTCGTCGTCAGTCGGGGAGATGGCTCTGATTACAAACGGGGCGCGACTCGAGCTCGAAAAGGCGCCTCTGAAATATCCCGGTCTCGACCCCTGGGAGATACTCCTCTCCGAGGCGCAGGAACGGATGACCCTGGCAGTTCCGAAGGAAAATCTGGGCGAATTTCTCAACCTTGCATCCGACCGGGATGTTCTTGCCGTTGTAATCGGGGAGTTTACCGATACCGGGTATTTTCACATTACCTATGAGGGAAGAACGGTCTGTTTGCTCGATCTGGAGTTTCTTCATTCAAGTATTCCCCTCTTTCTCTCTGCAGAGTGGGAAGAGCCTGCTGGCATCGAGAGAAAACCGAAATGTGCGCCGGTCGATAACACAATTATGGATATGATGTCGAATCTGAATGTCTGCAGCAGGGAACCGGTGATCAGGCGGTATGACCATGAGGTCGGGGGAAACACGGTGGTTAAGCCGCTTATCGGTCCACTGGAGGAAGGCCCCTCTGACAGCGGTGTCATTGCGCCGCTGGCTGGCACGAACCGCGGATTTGCACTCAGCGCGGGAATAAATCCCTTCTATTCGGAAATCGATACCTACGTGATGGCGGCGCATGCCGTTGATGAAGCGCTGAGAAATGCGGTCGCAGTCGGCGCTGATCCTGACTGTGTTGCTTTGTTGGATAATTTCTGCTGGCCGGACCCCGTGTATGATCCCATTAAGACGCCGGATGGAAAGTTCAAGCTTGCGCAGCTCGTGCGTGCGGCGCGCGGGTTGCATGATACCGCTGTTTCATTCGGAGCGCCGTTTATATCGGGAAAAGACAGTATGAAAAACGACTATAACGTCGCCGGCCATAAGGTAAGCGTTATTCCCACGGTGCTCGTATCTGCAGTCGGTATAGTGCCTGATATAACGAAATGCGTGACCTCCGACTTCAAGAAGCAGGGAGATGTGATATACCTGCTCGGAGAAACGGGAAGCCATCTCGGCGGCTCGCTCTACTACAGGCTGTACGGCGGATGGTCTGGTGCGGTCCCGGCTGTGGATGCTGAAAAAAACATGGAGCTGTACAGAAAGTATCATACCGCCGTGTGCAGGGGGCTCATTGCAAGCGGCCATGACCTTTCTGAAGGCGGCCTTGCCGTTTCACTTGCGGAGTCATGTATCGGCGGCGATCTCGGTGCGCATATTAACCTCTCGTATTTACGACACTTGTCTAAACGATGTGCGGTACACGCCGAAACGGATCACCGTGCTCGAGATGTCCCCGAAGGTCTGACGGCTGAAGAGATGCTTTTTTCCGAATCATCCGGAAGATTTCTTGTGAGTGTTTCTACGTGTAATGAAAAAGACTTTCGGTCGCTCATGGAGGGCCTGCCGTATGCAAGAATCGGAGGGGTGGCAGGAGACGGGAAAATTACCATCAGAAACGGGAACAGCAGTGTCGCCTCGATCGAAGTGCGCGCACTTGCCGAGGCGTACAGGGCCCCGTTGTACAGAGTCCTGGGAATGAAACAATGAACTTTTTGAGGAGAGAAGGATTTGTCACGCACTCGACCCAAGGCCCTTGTTTTAACCGGTTACGGTATCAACTGCGATTACGAGAGTGTCGGGGCATGTGAGCTCGCCGGGTTTGAGTCTGAACGGCTCCATGTCAACGATGTGCTCAATAATGCCGGCAGCCTCGGCACGTACAGCCTCGTTGTTGTACCCGGCGGCTTTTCCTTCGGGGATGATCTGGGAGCGGGGGTTGCATTTTCGGCGAAATTGAGGTTTTTCGTTTCCGATAAAAAGAAGCGGTTCAGGGATGAGCTGGTGGAGTATGTCCAAAAGGGCGGACTCTTGCTTGGTGTGTGCAACGGTTTTCAGATACTCGTTCGTCTCGGAATGATACCCGCTGTAGACGGCAGATACGGTGAGCAGCAGGTGACTCTGGCCCTGAACAGAGAGGGTTATTTTATCGACAGGTGGGTGCGTCTCAAAGCAGAAGAGGGCTCGCATAATATTTTTACGCGTGATTTGCACTTTTTGCGGCTGCCTGTCCGGCACGGGGAGGGAAGATTGTGCGCCGGGGCTGAGATACTCGATGCAGTGGAGGAGCAGGGGCTCGTGTCACTCAGGTACTGTGACGGTTACGGCATGCCGACAATGGGTTTCCCCGAAAATCCGAATGGGTCCGAGCATGCAGCCGCCGGCCTGTGCGACCCGACAGGACGGATTTTTGGTCTCATGCCCCACCCTGAAGCTGCGATAAGCGTGTATCAGTATCCTGATTGGACGAGAGGATCGACTGATGAACGAGGCGACGGATATTGCATCTTCAAAAATGCTTTCGAGTATGTACACTGATTACGTATACAAAATGCGGTATGCAATTTCTTTTAAAAATGGAAAAGGTATTGGTTGTTTTCATCGGCCTTTTTGGATTGGCTTTCGCAAGTTTTCTTTCGACTTTATCCTACAGAAGCAGCCGCGGTCTGTCCATACTGAGCCCCCCCTCCTTCTGCCCCGGGTGCGGGAGGCGATTGGGGCTTTTTGAGCTCATGCCCGTGCTGGGATACCTGAGTCAAAGGGGAAAATGCCGGGTATGCGGGTATAGGATCCCGGTTCAGTACCTCTGTGCCGAGCTCGTACTGCCGGGTATGTACATGGGTATGTATCTGTTACACGGGCTTTCCCTTCAATTTTTTATTTATATTTACCTTGTCGGCCTCCTCGTGTACCTTTCACTCGTTGATATAGACAGGAGAGTGGTTTCTGCTGGGGATGTCGCCGCTGTGTATGCCGGTGCTGCTGCTGTTGTTTTTTTTATTTTATTCGGGTTTTTACCGGACAGGTTCGTTCTGCATCTGTACGGTTTTATTGCGGTGTGCACCCTTCTTTTTTTCAGTGTTCTCCTCGTGTATGTGCGAAAAAAAGTGATGTCCGTGGGCACCGGAGATCTTTTTATTATTCCGGGAATAGGGCTTTATTTTTCATTTCGTGAGGATATAAGAATACTTGTCTTTGCAGCCCTTGCAGGTGTTATTGTCGGCGTGCTGCTGATTTCGGCTAAAAAGGTGAAAAGAGATTTCAAATTTCCGATGATTCCCTTCATTGCAGCCGGTGTGTGTATTGAAATATTTCTCTTTTAGTGTTAAATTTTAACGGTAATGAGAAAATTGTTCTATATTATCTATGTCGTTGTTTCTGTTTTCATACTTTTTCAGTCCTCGAAGCTTATCGATACGGTCATTGAAAAAAAGCTCACCGGTGCACCGGAAGAAGCCGCCGGTATACAGGCCGTTCAAAACAGCCCTCCCCGCAGGGAAGAAGACTCATATGATATCAGCATGTTCAATTCAAAGCTCTTTTCCGTGCCTGAAAAGGCCGTGGGTGAATCCGAAATGGAAAACTCGGAGGTTTCCAATTCACCCCTTCTCAACAAGTACGTACTGGACGGTATTATCGTTCTTTCCGGTGGTCGGTCGATCGCTATTATCAGAAAGGTGAGGGAAAAAGAGGGCAGCATATACAGGAAGGGAGATATGATCGACAATTACGAGATCGTGAAAATCGAAAAATTCAGGGTGCTTATGAATGACGGACTGAGCACGAGCGCGCTTTCCATGTATCAGCGGCCGCAGAGCAGGCAGCGGAAGACGATTACGAGAAATACGCAGCAGCAGGCGCCGCAGGGGTTTGAAAATGCGCAGAAGATCAAAAAGGTTCTGAGCAGAAGTGATGTGGAAAACAAGGTGTTCAGCAAGGTCAATCAGATACTGACGCAAATTGCCATCAGTCCATATATGGTAAACGGCAGTATGGAGGGCCTCCGTCTCATACGTGTTCCGAACAACAGCATCGTGTATGAGCTCGGGGGCAGAAGCGGCGACATCATCAGGCGGGTCAACGGGCATGAGGTTAAGCAGATCGACCAGATGTACAAGCTCTGGGACAACATTAAGGATGATTCCTTTATCAGTGTCGATCTTGAACGCAACAAACAGATATACTCGTATAATTTTGAAATCAGGGAATAGTGGAATTTTTCTTGACAGGAAAATTCGATAGTGTTATTATTGTGTCGTCTTTTGCTGCTGTTAAAGTTTCTGCAGCAAAGTGACGACACTGTAGATGCACACAGGTATGCCACGTATGATTATGTGGACGTTTGTGTGGTCTTCGTGTTAGAAAGGGGTAGTTCGCACCGGATTTGTTTCCTCGTACTGTTTCGGAGGGAGGATGTACGGTAAGAGGTATTTATTTCCTTGTACCGTATTGTTACTATACATAAACCTGTATGAAACACAATTTCTCTTACATATTACTTAATTTATAAGGTTTTTTTACATTTTTTGGAAAAATTTACTTGCATTTTAGCATAAAAAAGTATAATCTTTCACTAATTGCCTGGCTGAATGGGGTTTGAAGCTTCGCTTCGGCGTTTTATTATAGAGATGTGTGGCGGGTTCTGGTTTTTTGTAGAGAACTATGCATCCTAAAAAAGGAGGGGGAACGCTTCAAATTTCCTGAGGGCCTGGCAAGCCGAAAGATGTACTGATAACGTATATTATTCGGGGTCTACCTGGATAAAAGGGTCGTTGGCCCTTTTGAATACACTCATTTGAGGAGGAAAAGTAAAAAATGAAGAAATTAGGAATTATCCTAACAGCTGCAGTGGTGCTTTTTGCGTTTGTTGCTCCTTTATTCGCAATGGAGATGTACGAGCCGGAAGCACGGGCAGCCAAGCTGATGGACGAAAAAGCATCGGTTATGAAGGCGAGCGGCGAGTTCACCTTCGGTGCAATTACACCGTTTGATGCGGCAAAGGGCAATATCGGTTTCTACAACATGTACGTCGATTTTACCCTGTATCCTGACGAGTACAACGCGATTCTCTTCGAGCTCGCAGGAAGCAAAGCGTTCACACAGAGTCTTGTGGTTGTTGATCCTGCTGACCCACTTGGATTTTCACAGGGCGCGATCTTCTCGGTTCCGTACTTCCAGTTGACCACGGATGTTGGCGCTGCGTTAGGCCTTCCGGTTGGCCTCAAGAATACCGCCGGTCTCACAAGCCTCTATTCGAGAAAGTATGAGGTTACGGGACACGCCTATGAGCGGTCAAAAGTACGTTCCTGGATCGATCCGCTTGCATGGAAGTTCGAGGTTGATGCCGGTATGGCCACCGCTACGTTCGCTCTCGGATTCGGCGAAGGCTCCGATACCTTAAACGACATCGGTGTTCTTGTTGACGTTCCTGAAGTCGGTCCTGCTTCTCTTGAGCTCTTCTACCTCGTGCAGGACAATGCCGACTACAAGGGCAACTTCGGTATCGATGCGAAAGCTACAGACCTCGTCGGCGGAATGCTCGGCGTTGCTGCAGGTTTCAAGTATGATACACTCAATGAAGCCTGGGCATACGGTGTGGGCGCAAGCGTCACATACAGCCCTGCGACGATCGGCGTGTCACTCAACGGTGACGATGTTAACACGGTCGACCAGCTCGGTATTGATGTGGATGCTGCGTTTACCGATACCTACGGCGCAACGGTTGCGGCCGGTCTTTCACTTGCCGATGGTGCAGACACCTTCCAGGGCGCTGATATTGGCGTGTATGCCAAGGTCGGTGCTGCAAAATGGAGTGTCGGTTATGCTATAACTGACGGTAACGGCTATGCATACGTACCTGCAGTTGCCGGTATTGACGGCGGACTGTACCTGAATGCTGACATTGATTTCTAACGATGGAATGAAATGATTCGGCTTTTAGGTTGAAAAGAAAACGTAAAAAAACCCCTTCCCTTTTTGGGGAGGGGTTTTTCTGTCGATACTATGATTATTTATTTTAAGTGTTCAACTTTGTACTAGAATTCAAACTCATCATGAAATATCCCGATAAGCTCTTTGTCGGCCGTCATCACGGGAATATGTACGCTTCCTTCACCGTAAGCCGGGAACCTGCCCATGAATACGATTATTCCACTGTATGTGTCTCCCGTCGGTATTTTAAGCGTGTTCGGGAAAACATATCTTTTCACTGTATATTTCATTTTCGAAATGTCATACTCCCTGCCATGGGCATGCCGCCCTTCATTGTCCCATATATCGGACAGCTTGAACTGATTTATCGGCGCAATAGACCTGCCACCATAGAGAAGACGGATACCTTTCAGTACAACGGTGATGGAAGCGTCCTCCATACTGCCTGCTTGTGTGTTATTCTGAACAACGACTTCGAATACAGAGAAATCGTTAATACCCATAAGAGAACGGGGAGCGATAAAAGGGTTGCTTTTGGCGCCGAACCGTTTGATTAAAACCTCATCGGTGAGATGTGTAAGGGTCATTTTGATATTGTATTTTTTTGCCAGCTCGCCGGGCTTTACTGTTTCTCTGGCACCGGTTTTCCTTGTTGCGCATCCGGTCGATATAACAAGCATAACCGTGCATGCACCGAGTACTGCAAGTATTTTTTTCATCATTTAGACCGCCTTTCGGGGTGTTCTTGACTTTATCATAAGCATGAAGTATGATAGGCACGTAAACTTTCAAAGGTCTTAGATTAAAAAAACGTGCCTGATAATTTTTACCTAGAGAATGCAATTAAAGATATTTGTAATATTCTACAGTAATTTTAACATAAAATTCTGGTATAAAAAACAGGATTTTAATAAAAACCGTAATGTCCAAATAAATCAAGGAGAGGGACATGAAATTCTGGATAAAAATGATTGCCGGTCTTGTTATGGGGATTCTTGTCGGCAGCTATATCGGCCACAACTCAATATTCCTCGAACCACTGAGAACAGGCGGTATACTTTTTTTTCGTGTTCTGAATTTTCTTGTATTTCCGCTAGTATTTTTTACCGTAATTCGCAACGTAATCTATTTACGGCAGAGAAAAAGTCTTTTTATTGTGCTCGTTAAAGCGCTCGGTTATTTTATTCTCCTCACTGTCGTGGGCGCGACGATCGGTGTCGTACTCGGCGATGTGCTCAAACCGGGCATGGGTATGAACATCAATGCTTTTGAATCTCCAAATGTGCTGCACTATCCTGAAACCGCAGACTTCGTACAGGCTATTGTACCGGATAGTATTGCAGGCTTCTTGAAATCAGGGTTTGCTGTTCTATCGATTGTGTTTGTTTCCTTTATTATCGGCAGCGGTATTATACTCGCCAAAGAGGATGCCGATGAGTTTCACGGGCTTATTGTAAGCATAGACACAACTCTGCACAAGCTCACCATCATTATTCTCGAGTTTCTCCCGATAGGACTTTTTGCCTATATCGGATACCTGATGGGTTTCATGACGAAATTCTCTATCCTTCCATATTTGAAACTTGTTCTTATCGTTATTGGGGGTTCCTTTATCCAGGTATTTATTATTCAGGCGCTGCTCGTATTTTTTCTAACAGGGCTGAATCCTTTCAAGTTCGTGCATGCCGTGCTGCCTGCAGCTATACTCGGTTACGTTTCGGGAAATGGGTATACTGCATTTCCCGCCCTTGTTGAGTGTATGGAGTATAACCTCGGCACCGATCGCCAGGTCTTTACCTTTGTTTCAGCAATCGGCACGGCATTCAGTCTATCCGGAAGCGGTGTTGCTGCAGGCGTCTCCACTCTCTTTGTTGCTCAGGCGTACGGCCTTGACCTTTCGATATATCTTCAGATCATCATTGTATTTTTGATTACGGTTTTGAGCCTCAAACTGGACGGACTCTCCGGCGGAAGTCTCATACTGCTTTCAATCGTGCTTTCTCAGATTATCAAACTTCCGGCAGAAGGGTATGCATTGATACTCGGTATTTCAGCAGTGATTTTCCAGATTGAAACCCTGGTAAATGTTGTCGGAAATGCTGCTGTTTCTTATGTTCTTTCCTGCTCGGTTGAATCTGCTTCCAAGGTTCGTGTTAGAGATTTTCTGTAAATCCTACTTCTATACAGGAATTTATGAAAAAAAATCTGCTCATTGTCGACTACAGCCACAGTTCAGGTTCTGTCCTGGCTGAAACCCTGAGCAATCAAGGGTATGGTATCTATTTCGCCTCCGATTCTGAAGAGGTCTTTGGGGTTCTGTTAAAAAAATGCATACACCTCGTTTTACTCAATCCGGATTCCTTTCATGGGCAAACCACTGAGAACTGTTTTACGATATGCGGGAAAATCAGATCACAGAAGGAGTTTAAAAATACTCCCATTATTGCAGTTTCAGCATCACAAACAGAAGAGGATGTGTTGACAGCAATTGAATACGGTGCAAACGAATTTGTCACTGTGCCCTTCAGCAGCAAAATACTCACGGCAAAAATACGATCTCTTCTGACGCTGAAGGAGGAGGAGGAACGTCTCCGACAGAACAGGGAAAAATTGCTCAACCTCACAAACACTGCAGCCAGTCAGAAAGAGATGCTGTCACAGGAAGCCGAATTCGCCCAGGACCTCAACCAGTTTCTTGATGCTGAGCTGAAAAAGGCCTTTATTCGTGAGAGGCTTTCATCCTTTCTCGGTGCCCGGTTGTTCACCATCTTCACTCTCGATGAAGGTGAGCGGGAATTCAGGCTGTTTGTTTCAAACCACCCGGACATGCCTCCCAATTTTATGGTTCCAGTCGAAAGGGAGAGCGTTATGTACGAAGCGCTGAAGCGAAAGCGGAATATTTTCCTGAAGGATTATTCGAGATCCCAATTTCAAAAAAGCGGAAGAAAAAAATACCTGAGCAATGTTGCCTGTTCTGTTCCTCTTATTTCAGGCGAACGGACAATCGGTGTTCTAAATGTAAACGACCCTGCCGCCAGTAATATGGATGGTTACGATTTTGAGGGGAGAATCGTGCGCGTATCACGTCATCTTGCAGTATCGATACACAACACCATTCTCTATGAGAAGGTGAAAGACCTATCCATGCGGGATTCCATGACCGGGCTGTATAATTTCCGTTATTTTGTGGAAACCCTGCGGTCAGAAGTCGACAGGGCGCTTCGTTACAATGAACCTCTTGCCTGTATTATGCTCGATGTGGATAATTTTAAATCGGTAAATGACATGCATGGACACCAGGTCGGTGATCTCGTTTTGAAGGAGCTTGCCAGGAGCGTGAGCCTGTCTGTGAGAAGTTCCGATATTCCCGCCCGATATGGCGGGGATGAGTTTATTATCGTTCTTCCCAACACTGGAAAGTCATTTGCACTGAAGATTGCACAGCGGCTCATGAATCTCTTTTCAGACAAGGCCATCAGGATTCCGACGGATAGCAAAACAGTGAAGGTAACTATAAGTATCGGTATTGCAGGACTTCCTGCTGATACAACGAATATGGACGAGCTTATGAAAATGGCGGATGAAGCGCTGTACAGGGCAAAGCATGAAGGAAAAAACAGGATCGCTATTATTTAAAGCGGTATGTGCCGCGAAAAACTTCGACAGAGGGTCCGGCAAGGTGCACCGTATCGTTTTTTTCGTCCCACCGGATGGTAAGTAAACCGCCTTTCACCCTGACCTGAACCGTGCGATCGGTAAATCCACTCAATGTGCTCGCAACCGCAACTGCGCACGCGCCGGTTCCGCAGGAGAGGGTTTCTCCGGCTCCCCGTTCCCAGACCCGCATCAGGATATTCTTTCGATCGAGAATTTGCGCGAATTCTATATTCGCCTTCTGCGGAAACTCGGCGGCGTTTTCGAGCTTCGGCCCGTCGGTGAGCACCATTCTATCGGTGATCTCATCGACAAAGGTTACGAAATGGGGATTTCCCATGCTTACTGCGGTACCCCGGTAGCCGAGTATCGCAACATCGACGACCGGTTTCATATCGAAGGCTACGGGAATGTCCGGGCCCGAGAGAATCGGCCGGCCCATGTCGACACGAAGAGAGCCGGCCTTTCCGGCTTCATCCAGTTCGAGGACTGAAATTACTTTTTCACCCGCTTTCGTTTCTACACTGAAATCTCTCTTTTTCGTGTACCCGCTGTCGTATACGTATTTTCCCACACACCGGATACCGTTTCCGCACATCTCGGCCTCGCTCCCGTCTGCATTGAACATCCTCATACGAATGTCGCAGCGTGCGCTTTCCATGACCAGAATCAGCCCGTCCGCACCAATCCCGTAGTGACGGGGAGACATTTCCCGTGCGAGCTCGCTGAAATCGACGTCGTATTTATTTTTAACAAGGTCAAGATAGATGTAATCATTTCCGGTGCCGTGCATCTTTATGAAGTCTATGTTCATCCATATCTCCTGAAATGGTGTGAATCGAGAACGTAAAAATCAACCGAACATCTGATTTATCTGAAAAATCGGCAACATTATCGAGAGTACGGTAAACGCGACAATGGAGCCGATAATCATGATGAGCACCGGCTCGGCAAGAGTTGTGAGAGTGGCGATACGTTCACCGAGCTCGACCTCGATGTTGCGGGCAATACTTTCGAGCACTTCCGGCACACTATCGCTCATTTCTCCGGCATGTATCATGCCGAGCAGCGCTGCATTGAACAGCTCGCTGTGGGACAGCGCCCTGGACAGCCGTTCACCCTTTTTTATCCGTTCGACTGCCCTGCCCAGAATGTCTGAAAAAACCCTGTTTCTGAACACTCCCATGGTGTTCTGGAGCGCTTCGATGATTCCAATTCCGTTTGAAAGCATGAGGCTCATCGTGTAGGCAAATCTGATCTTGAATGTGTCTGTGAGGACTCTTTTTACGACAGGAAGCTTTAAAACGAGGCGGTCGAAGTACAGCCTTACACTTTCACGCCTGTATAATCGACGCAGCACCAGAACCCCAGCCCCGATTATGATGAGAAGAATCCACCATGACGTCTTTAACAAGCCTGAAATACCGATGAGGATCCTGGTTGGAAGCGGCAGCACCTGCTCGAACTCCTCGAACAACCGGGAAAAGGTCGGCACAATGAAGGAAATGAGAAAAATGATAATGATACATGCAAATACGAGTAAAAGAACCGGATAGGTGAGTGAGGACCTGAGCTTGGAAATAAGTGCCTGATTTTTTTCGTGCATGACCGACAGGCGGGCAAAAACAGTGCCGAGAGTTCCCGATACTTCACCTGCATGGAGAGAGCTCACGTACATCCTGCTGAAATAGTCGGGATACTCCGAAAAGGCCTGTGAAAGGCTTTTCCCTTCTTTAAGCTTCTCACGTATTTCGATCATGATTTTCTTCAGTTCTTCATCGTCGATCTGCTCGATAACACCGTCAAGCGCATTGACAACCGGCATATGTGCGCTTAGAAGGAAGGAGAGCTGGCGTGTGATCTGTGCGGCCTTTGTTCTGCGCCTCGTAAAGGAAAAAGACCGCAAAAGCGCAGATCCGCCCCGCTTCATCTCGGTCAATTCCTGGATAAAAAGCCCCCTGCTCTTCAGCTTCTCACGGGCGCCTTCAAGCGCAGCAGCGTCAATGATGCCCCGTATATTCTTGCCGCTCTGTGTCAGCGCCCTGTACTCGTAAATCATTCCCGTATAACCCTCACGACTTCCTCAAGAGAAGTAACCCCGTCAAGCACTTTTTGAATGCCGTCAAAGAGCATCGGTTTCATCCCGGAACGGATACACTGGTCCCGTATGTATGATGCGTCCCTCTTTTCGACGATCATTTTTCTTACCTGCTCATCTACTCTGATAATCTCATAGATGCCGATTCTGTCTATGTACCCGGTATTGTGGCATTTGGAGCAGCCTGCAGCAGTATACACCTTCCCTCCTCCGAACAACTCAGGGTCGATACCTTCGTTGCGCAGTATTTCAGGGGCTACGGTGATCTTTTTCTTACAGTCCGGACAGAGGACGCGGACCAGCCGTTGTGAAATAAAGCAGTTGACCGTCGAGGAGATGAGGTAGGGTTCTATACCCATATCTATCAGCCGAACGACACCGCTTGCAGCGTCATTCGTATGCACGGTTGAAAATACCAGATGTCCGGTCATTGCGGCCTGTATGGCGATCTCTGCAGTTTCCCTGTCGCGAATTTCTCCGACCATGATTATTTCGGGGTCCTGCCGCAGGATCGATCTGAGGCCCCGCGCAAAGGTGAGATCGATTTTAGGATTGACCTGTATCTGGCTGATTCCCTTGATCCTGTATTCGACCGGGTCCTCAATAGTAATTATATTCTTTTCCGATGTGCTGGTTTCCTTGATTGCGGCGTAGAGTGTTGTGGTTTTTCCGCTTCCTGTCGGTCCGGATACGATTATAATTCCGTGCGGGATTTTGAGAATATCCCTGAACAGGGTGAGAAGTGTATTGTTCATGCCGAGCTTTTCTATGTTGAAACGCCTTTCATCCTTTACGAGGAGCCGCATAACAACCCGTTCACCGACCACAGATGGTATTAGAGAGACCCGTATGTCAACGTCAGCCGCTCCGTATTTTATCTTGATCCTTCCATCCTGTGGAAGTCTGTTTTCAGCAATATTCAGATGCGCCATGATCTTGATCCGCGATACGAGCGCCTGCTGGTACTTTTTCGGAGGGGAGAGAACATTGTACAGAATCCCGTCGATTCGGTACCGCACGGATATGCCCTCCTCCGATGGCTCAATGTGAATATCACTCGCCCGTGATTTCAGCGCTTCAGTGATCATCAGGTTCACAAGCTTTATGATGGGAGCTTCGTTGGCGAGATCGAGAACATCCTCGCCTGTTTCATCAATGTCCCCTATAATCTGTATGGGTTCTTCCTTCATATCCTCGATAACCTGATCCGCACTTTCACCTCCTTCACCTGCAAGAATATCGGACAACTTCAGAATATCGAGTTTCTTCGCGAGAACGAGTCTCACCTCTTTTCCGGTCAGCACACGTATATTTTCTATTACGTCGAATTGAAAGGGGTCGTTGATCGCGACGTCAACTGCATTGTCGGACTCGTCGATAACAAGGACCGTGTACTTTTTTATGAACGCCCGGGAAAGACTGCTCAAAAGCATGAGACTGTAGCTGCCCGGAAGGTCGTCATTATAATCGATTCCGAGCTGGTATGAGAGCACTTGCAGGAGGTCGCCCTCAGTAATGATATTCCTCTGAAGAAGGAATTCTCCGATTCTAACCGTGGTGTTTTTCTGTGCGATGAGTACGCTTTCAAGCTCCTGCTCATCGATTTTCTCCAGAGCGACGAGTATCTCGCCGAATTTTTGACCGATAAAGGATTTTTGTGCGGTTTTAGTCGGCGGCCCTGGGGGTTTTATTTTCATTTGCGAGACCTGGATTTTTTGTTTTTCTTTTGCTCGAACTCCTCCTGCTCCCCTCGTTTTTTTTCAGTGATCTTCTGGATATCTGTATCTTCCGTGATGATGTGCGGGGTAAGAAAAATAAGGAGGTTCGTTCGTGTGCTTTGTTTGATCTGTTTTCTGAAGAGCAGCCCAAGAAGCGGTATGTCGCCTAACAGCGGTACTTTCTGTTCGATGTTCGTGACATCATTCCTGATGAGTCCGCCGATAACGATCGTTCGCTTATCTTTTACGGTAACCTTTGAGGTAATTTCTCTCTTGTACACTGACGGGTTTTCGAGCGTCCTGGTGCTCTCGACCAGTTTTTTGATCTGCTGTTCGATCTCCATGGTGATATAACCGTTTTTATTGATGTGGGGGGTCAGCTTGAGAATGATGCCGATGTCCTTGTAGTCGAATGTCTGTATCACATTGTTTTGCTCATCAACCCGCGAGCTCGTGAGAAAAGGAATTTGTTCGCTTATGTTGATTGTCGCCTCGTTGTTGTCAACCGTAACGATTTCGGGGGTGGAAAGGATCTTGAGATTTGTGTTCTCCCTGTTGGCGTTGAGTATTGCGTATACATTCGGCAGAGTGCCGTTCAAAAGACCCACCGTGAGGCCGGGAAGTCCGCCTTGCTGGAGGCCTTCGGAGTACAGCCCCGTGTTACCTGACGCAACCACATCCGCGGCATACGGTGTATCGATAAGAGCGCTCCAGTCGAATCCGAATGTCTGGTCGTCGTTGAGGCTGATCTCTACAATGAGTGCTTCCACGAGCACCTGATCACGCTTGACATCGAGCCCTTTTATTATCCCTTCGATTTTTTCATAGTCCTGAGGCGCGCTGATGATAATAAGGGAGTTTGTCTCCTTGTTGGCAACGACCTTGAACCGCTCGCTGAATGCAGACTGTTCTGTCTGTGGCTTTTGTTTTACATCCCTTTGTTGCACCGGAATACTGCTCGCAAGGGTGGACAGAGTTGTGGCTACTTCTTCCGCCCCCGCATTCTCCAGTTTGTATATGTGTATATCCGACTGTGCCGTTGGAAGCGCGGTATCCAGAAACTTTACCATATTCAGAAGCAGTGAGATATTCTTCCTGTCGCCGTTTACGAGGAGAGCGTTGGTCCTGGTGTATGCAGTTATTAGCAGTTCATTCGGAAAGAGCGGACGTACGGCATTCAGTATGGTTGAGGAATCGGCAAAGGCGAGCGGTATGATCTGGGTAAAGATACCTTCCACTTTTTCATCGGTCGGTTCGGTGCCGTAGAAGATACGGCCGCTCATCTTAAGAGCTTCCTGAGACGGGAAAATGCGCACCACATTGTTTTCTCCGGGCACTGCGGTAAATCCCTTGACCTTCAAAATTGAAAGAACAATATCGTACACCCTGTCCTGTGGCACCTCCTTCGATGAAACGAAGCTGATGGTGCCCTTTACGTTATTGCTGAGGATAAAGCTCTTTCCTGTTATCTCGCTCATGGTTTTCAGAAAAACTTCGATGTCCGCATTATCGAAGTTGAGCGATACAGCTGCCTGGAGTATTCCTGTTGAAAGACACAGGAAGAGCAGAATAAAAAGAATGCACCTCTTATATATGGTTTTATTCATTAAAATCCTCGTTTTTTGTACCAAGGGCACAGGTACCAGAATTTTATGCTCTATTGACTTATTATGTCACGTTACCTACTATGCCATTCTATAGGTAAAAACCATTAGGCAAGTGCACCATCAGGCATTTATTGGTTTGCACCTTTTAAGTTTGAAAGTTCACTTACCTATCTTTTTCATTCAGTTCGATACCTCTGTATAATATAAGTTGTCTGTAAAGGGGCACATCCCGCCAGGGGCACATCCCGCCAGGGGCACATCCCGCCAGGGGCACATCCCGCCAGGGACTTTCCCCCTGGGGAAAGTCCCTGAGGGGATTCACGCCACTTTTTAAGACGATTCAGCAGTAAGCCTGTTGATATTCTCAAACACAAGTATCGAGGCGCCTATCAGGCCTGCTGTATACCCGAGTTTTGCAAGCATTACCTCCGCGCTTTCAAGTGAATCCTTCAATGTCCAGTTAGGAAGGTGCTTCTTTATTGCCCTGAGATAGATTGCACCCGCCTCCGCAATCCCTCCTCCTATTATGAACAACTCCGGATTGAGGATGTTGATGAGGCTGCCGACCCCCACAGCTGTATATTGACCGATTTCATCAACGATTTCGAGCGCAGACCTGTCATTTTCTCGTGCCGCGTCGAACAGCAAACGAGGAATATCCGCGTCCTCGGCTTCTCTAATAGTAGTAAATATCGGGCTTTTTTTCAATGTGTCTTTGAGATGTTTTGTGTCATTGAGATGGTTTCTGACAGTACGAACAATTCCGCCGAGAGAGGCGTATGCTTCCCAGCAGCCCTTTACTCCGCACGCGCATGTTTCTCCTCCGAATGAGGCAACGAGATGTCCGATCTCACCCGCATACCCTGCTGCACCACCGTACAGTTTACCGTCGATAATAATCCCGCCTCCGATTCCAGTACCGAATGAGGCGAGAACGATGTTTTTTTTGCCTTTTCCTGCGCCGTGCCTGTGTTCGGCCAGTACGGTTGCCGTAACGTCGTTATGGGCAAAAACAGGGATGTTGAATTTGCTGTGAATAATTCGCATGAACGGGGTGTTCTTCCAGCCCGGCAGGTTTTCCGCACCTCCTGTCAGACCCCCGAAGTCCGGGTCTATTATACCGGGAGTTGCTACCCCGATGCCTTCTATTATTTTTTGCTTGGCCCTGGCATTTTCGAGCAGGGTGCCGATTGTGTGAATGAGGTTTTTCAGTATTCGGTCTGGGCCTTTCTCTATCTCCGAGGGAATGAGCCTGTAAAGAGAGATATCCCCATCAATTGAAACTATTCCGCCTTTGAGGTTGGTACCTCCTAGATCTATTGCAATTGCATACTTTTTCATGAAAAACTCCGCGTACACATTATACGTTGTATTGCAATTGTTTCAACATATTTAAGTGCGCGGCGAAAAAAGACTTTCTCGTTTTCATTTTTCGGTAATAATGTTATGCTATGCATGGTTTACGCCGGGGTATTCGGGATATTGACTGGGATGAGGATTTTTGCCTGCAGTATGAAATCGGAATCCGGCACCCTCAAGCCTGAAAGTCCGGGGTACTGAAATTTTTAATAAAAATTGAGGAGTGGGAAAACCACCGATGTATCTGTACGATGAACTATGTGAACTGGAGCGTATGGGGGAGCGGATTCAGGTCGGGCTTGTTGGTGCCGGTTTTATGGGGCGTGGAATTGTTGAGGCCGTTCAGTCCTGTCCGGGAATGGAGGTTGCTGCAGTTTCCGATATCGATGTTGAACGCGCACGCGCCGCTTTCGAAGGAACGGATGATGTCTCCGCTGTCGAGGTAAAAACTCTCGAGGAGGCGGCCAAAGCCCGACGGATCGTGACGACATCACCGCGCATCATTGCGCAGCTTGAATCCATCGACATGGTACTGGAAGCGACCGGAGACCCCGAAACCGGAGCGGAGATTGCGTATTTCAGTATTATGAACAAAAAGCATGTGGGTATGCTGAACGTTGAAACCGATGTGACTGTGGGCCTGCAGCTGAGCTTGCTTGCGAAGGCTGCCGGTGTGGTGTATACGGTTTGCGCCGGTGATGAACCAGCTGCAATAAAGGACCTCTGTGATTTCACCCGTTTGGCAGGGATGAGTGTTGTGGCATGCGGCAAGGGGAAGAACAATCCTCTTGATGTGAGTGCAACGCCCCTGACGCTCAGTGCTGCCGCAGGGGAAAAGGGGTTGAATCCGAAGATTCTGACCGAGTTTGTTGATGGCACGAAAACAATGGTTGAGATGAGCTGTGTCGCGAATGCCGTGGGTTTGACTGTGGACAGGCGAAACATGCACGGTCCGGTTGTATCAAAAGAGGAGCTTGCACAGGTCTTTTCATTACAAAAAGAGGGCGGCATCCTCAATCGTGAGGGAGTCGTTGATTACATGATAGGAGACCTTGCGCCCGGCGTGTTTGCGGTTGTGCGTTCAAAAGGACCGATCGCCGATCAGATGATGAAGTATCTCAAAATCGGAGAGGGGCCGAATTACCTTTTATACAGGCCGTATCATCTAACGAGTCTCGAAGTCGCTGATTCAATCTCCTGGGCATGCCTTTACGGTAAAACAACGATTGCACCCTCCGGTCCGCTTCGCACAGAGGTTATTACAATCGCAAAGAAAAATCTCGAAAAGGGAGAGTACATTGACGGTATAGGCGGATTCAGAGTTCGGGGCGGTTTAGAGCGGTTTGATATCGCTTCAGAACAGAACCTTCTGCCGTTGGGGCTTGCATCAGGCGCCCTTTTAAAAAATGATGTTGAGATGGGAGAGGCACTCTCATGGGATGATGTTGAAATCAAGGATTCCCTTCTCCTGCAACTAAGAAAAATCCAGGACAGAGCCAATGGATAAAATAAAGAGCTCCCTGCAGAACAGGATAAAGGGTGTCTTCTTCGATTATGGCGGTGTGATTGAAAACATTTTTCCGGATGAAGCTTCATATGCACGCGGAGTCGGGATTATACGTGGAATCCTTGAAGGAATAGGGGTATCAATGACAGAGGGTGCCCTTACCTCGGCCATTAAAAAAGGTATTTCTGCATACGAATCCTGGTACAGGAGCAACGGCTACAGGGAACTGCCGAATGCGGAGATATGGAAGCGATTTGTGCTGAAAAAATGGTGCGGGAATGAAGAAATCTGCATGGCGATCGCAAGAATCGGAGAGAACCTGAGCAGTATTTTCGAATACTACCTGTACCGGCACAGACCGAGACGGGATGTGGTGCGTGTCGTGCGGACACTCTATAAGAACCAGTATACCCTTTCTGTGGTGAGCAATACCATTTCCCGGACCCTCATTCCGGAGAGACTGAAGAAGTTCGATATTGATCGTTACTTTAGCGCAGTCGTTCTTTCGAGTGCAACGGGGTACAGGAAACCTGGAACAGAGATATTCGAAGAGGCCCTTCGGTATACGGGGTTGAAAGCCGGACAGTGTATGTATATCGGCGATACACTCTCGCGTGATGTAGAGGGAAGCAAGAATGCGGGTTTCTACAGGGCGGTTCTTATCCCGTCGGGACTTACCACTGTGAAGGATAAGAATTACCGTGGAGATGCGAAGGCCGATAATACAATTGAATCTCTGCTCCAGATATATGACGTGCTCTGAGGAAAACACCCCATGCATAACTTAAACCTCAGATTCAGAAAATATATTCTTCTCTGGGCGTTGATCGCAATGGTGGTGGGGTATTTTGTGGGACGCTTCAACCATGAGCGTGTGTTAGGACTGAAATTTTTACTTACTCCTCTCCTATTCACCATGATTTTTTTAATGGTGTTTCCGGTGAAGATGTCAAGCCTCCTGAAGTTCAGGCTGTATAGCTCCCAGATTATCGCAAGCTACGTGCTTACCGTGCTTTCCCCTGTGCTTGCGCTCATTGTGTCGAGGATTATTCCCGGAAAGTTCAACTTTCTGAGCACTGGAATCGTTATTTCCTCCACAGTTCCCCCTGATGCCATGCTGTCTGCATGGGCGGCATTTCTCGGGGGTGACGTGCTCCTTACTCTCATTATTCAGTCCTTTACATCTATCTACTATCTCTTTCTGGTTCCGTTCGGGTTTACCCTGCTTTTTGAGGGCTTGACGAACTTTTCTCTTTTCATTCTGATAAAAAACCTCCTGTTTCTTATTGTGCTGCCATTCATCTTTGCCGGTGTTTTGCGTGTGCTTTTTAAAAAATATATAACAAGAGAGGTTCTGCGTTTTATCAGTCCGACACTGTCCACGATCTCAGGAATTATAGAGCTCTTTGTCATCCTTATATCCATTGCACTCTGGGAAAGAATAATAACGGAAAACCCGGTTGTCATACTCTGGGGTGTTTTTACCGCTTCGCTGTACTACGCGACGTCCCTTACTGCCGCATATTTTATGATCAAGGTTTTCGATTTCGACTATCAAACCTCTGTTGGGCTCCTCTTCCAGAACGGAACGAAAAACCTGCCTGTTGCTATGGTCATTACACTCAGTACGTTTCAAAGCCAGGCGATGCTCGGCGTGGCTGCGTGCGTGCTTGTGCAGTTTCCCATATCCGCCCTTTTTTATTCGGTGGTCAGGAAGGTCATCAGCAAACGCGATGAAACTGTTGTCATACCAAACGCGGGATGAAGACATCGCTCCGCTCTCCGCTTGCTCCCCAATTTGTTTGACTTATACCTGCCTATTCATTATGCTATTTTTTGTGATTCGAGGAGGGTTTACCATTATAATGCAACTGGACAAGAAGTACGACCCAAAACAGGTAGAAGAAAAGTGGTATCGTTTCTGGGAGGAGAACGGTTTTTTTCACTCTGAAGTAGACGAGGATAAAACGCCCTTCACAATCGTCATACCGCCTCCTAATGTTACCGGGGTTCTGCACATGGGGCATGGGCTCAACAATACGATACAGGATGTTATGATACGCTGGAAGCGTATGCAGGGTTTCAACGCACTCTGGCTGCCGGGCACTGATCATGCGGGAATAGCGACACAGAATGTCGTTGAAAAGGAGATCGCGAAAGAGGGGAAGACGCGGTATGATGTGGGCCGCGAGAGGTTTGTCGAGCTTGTCTGGGAATGGAAGAAAAAATACGGGTCTACTATTATACGGCAGCTTCGTAAATTCGGTGCAAGCTGCGACTGGGAGCGGGAACGCTTCACCATGGATGAAGGCCTTTCACGAGCGGTACGAGAGGTGTTTGTACGGCTTTTCAATGAGGGTATGATCTATAAGGGGAAGTATATAATTAACTGGTGTCCGCGCTGCGGGACAGCTCTTGCTGATGAGGAGGTGGACCATGAGAAGGAGCAGGCGTACCTGTACCATATTCGTTATCCATTCAGTAACGAAGAAGGCGGACTGGTGGTTGCAACCACCAGGCCGGAAACGATGCTCGGCGACGTCGCGGTCGCGGTGCATCCGGATGACGAACGCTTCACCGGGTATATCGGAAAAACCGTGATCCTGCCGCTGGTCAACCGCGAGATTCCAGTGATTGCAGACGCGTATGTGGAGAAGGAGTTTGGAACAGGCGCTGTGAAGATTACTCCTGCTCATGATCCGAACGATTTTGAGATCGGTATCCGCCATAATCTTGATCAGATAAATATCTTCAATGAAGATGCGACCCTGAACGAAAATGCCATTGCCGATTGCGTCGGAATGGACAGGTATGAGTGCAGGCAGGTAGTGCTCGAGGAGCTGAAAGAGCAGGGGTTTTTTATAAAGCAGGAACCCCATGACCATGAGGTCGGGCATTGCTACCGCTGCCATACGGTTATTGAGCCGTACCTGTCGGAGCAGTGGTTCGTGAAAATGAACCTGCTTGCAAAGCCGGCGATCGATGCCGTGGAAAAGGGCGAGGTCGTGTTTCATCCGGATCGCTGGAGAAAGGTATACCTGAACTGGATGAACGGTATTCGGGACTGGTGCATTTCACGGCAGATATGGTGGGGCCATCGTATCCCGGTGTACTACTGCAGGGACTGCACAGAAGTGTTTGCGTCCATCGAAGAACCTACCACATGCCCCAACTGCGGGGGATCGAATATATACCAGGATGAAGATGTGCTCGACACCTGGTTTTCTTCCCAGCTCTGGCCTTTTTCCACGCTCGGCTGGCCGGATAAGACCGAGGATCTCGGCTACTACTATCCAACCGATCTGCTCGTGACAGATCCGGGGATTCTATTTTTCTGGGTGGCACGAATGATAATGAGCGGGCTCAAATTCATGGGGAAAGTTCCTTTTAGAGATGTATACATTCACGGTGTCGTCATGGATGAAAAAGGGAGAAAGATGAGCAAATCTCTCGGCAACGGTATTGATCCGCTCGATGCAGTCGAGGAGTTCGGTGCCGATGCGATGCGCTACACCATAGTCAATATAACACCCCTCGGTCAGAATCTGCTCCTGTCAATGGATAAGTTCAACGTGGGAGCCCGATTTGCAAACAAGATCTGGAATGCCTCCAGGTACGTGCTGATGAACATCGAGGGCCTCCCGATTCGCGATATTCCGGAATTGGAAATGGACACCGCGGATAGATGGATATTGTCCCTGTACAGGGAGACGGTTGAGAAGATGAACCGTTATCTCTCGGAGTACCGGTTGAACGACGCCTCTTCATTCATCTATGAGTTCTTCTGGCATGAATTCTGTGACTGGTATATTGAGATATCTAAATTGAAGCTGTACAGCGAGGATGAAAAAGAGAAGTCCCATGCGGCGAGTATGCTCATCTGGATACTCGATGGATGCATGCGGCTTCTGCATCCGCTCATGCCGTTCATAACCGAAGAGATCTGGCAGCGTATTCCGGCTGAGACGAAACACAGGAGCATTATGGTATCTGCATATCCTGCTCCTGAGGGAGTTTTCGACCGGAAAAGCGTCGATGAAATAAATCTTTTAAAAGAAATAACGTATACAATCAGAAACATCAGAGGAGAAATGAATGTGCCTCCGGAGCTGAAGGCCGGAGTCATGGTTAGGGAACTTCGAGATACTGTACACGACGTTATCGCAAAAAATGAGCGTATTATCATGTTTCTAGCGCGGCTGAAGAGCATAGAGTACAGTACGGATATAGAGAAACCCGAAGCCAGCGCCTCTGCTGTTGGAAACGGCTATGAGGTCTATTTACCGCTCAAGGGCCTCATCGATCTGGACCGTGAAAGACAGCGGCTCGCCAGAGAGCATGATAGGCTGAAAGCCGAAATCCATAGAAGCATGAATAAACTTGAAAACAGGAAATTCATCGACAGAGCGCCGGAATCGGTCGTTCAGAAGGAAAAACAACGGCTTGAACAGTTCAAAGAGAATTCGGAGCGTATTAAAAACCTGATAAGCTCCCTTGCCTGACGTTTTTACACCCTGTGGAGGGAAAATTTTTTTGCAAGGAGCAGAATAACGACAGTAGAATCATGTGTCGTCAGCGATTAGAGCGCGTATTAAATGCCGAATCAGGTATCAAATACCGAATCTGAAAGAAAGGATTGGAGTTTTGATTATTGCTGCAATTGTAGTCGTTGCTTTAGCGTTAATAATCATTATGTTTCGGACAAACAGGGCGTCTAA
>Ga0307425_1000214_pt1 | contig 36429 bp, 50 predicted proteins | sample SalMarWE160330MG_FD_202152 | JGI IMG/M metagenome (GOLD analysis project Ga0307425, IMG submission 202152) | Salt marsh sediment microbial communities from the Plum Island Ecosystem LTER, Massachusetts, United States - WE1603-30 | ecosystem: Environmental > Aquatic > Marine > Intertidal zone >... | reverse complement strand
CTCTCCTTTTTTCTAGTTAGAGTTCTTTATTCCCTAACCTCTATATTATAAAGATAACCCTTTTTAACTAAAAGTAAAGCTCTAAGACTCTTTTTTTATACGATTTTAGAGAATTTCGTCGAATTCTTTTTCGAAAAAATAAGAATCCGTTTCTTCTTCGTAATCCGCGTCTGGGTGAGTAGCGAATATATCGCCGTTTTCGCTCTCGATAGAATAAAAGGTCCCTTCTATCGATACGTATAGGTTATTCGTAAAGTCTTCTATATTCTCTATAAATTCATCGTTATCCGGATTAAAAATAGTATCGATTTCGCGCGGTTTTTCTTCGGGGTTATTTAACGCTTCCCGTTTTAACGTATCCTCTAATTTTTCGTATTCCTTCGGTATATCTCGATACGTATAAACCGTATATCTCGATACTAGTTCGTTATAAGCGTATATCCCCGCTACACCGTCGATTAAAAGTTCCCGTACGTTTTCGCCTTTTTCGTTTATCGTTCTCATCTTCGCTCTCCTTTTTAGTTAGGGGCCTATTCCCTAACCTCTCTATTATAAAGATAATACCTTTTTAACTAAAAGTAAACCTCTAAGACTCTTTTTTTATACGATTTCTTACGATTTTAGGAAATTTTAGTAATTTAAATACTTTACTATCCCTAATTTAGGTATTATATACCTATATAGAGATTATCGCCTAAGATATAGATTTTAGGCTAAGCGAAGAAATTAACGCTTATATAAATACTATATATTATAGATTTTAAACGTAATTAGGACGCTAAAATGAATTTTAATAACACCTTCCGATGGAGCGCCACCGACGACAATTTGCCTCTCTAGTAAACACATATATGAGATGATGGTGTGCACGCAAATGTATAGCCACCGGCGAAGAAGTTGTTTTTGTTAGGAACGACGGCATCGAGATGACTGTGTACATGCGGGCGTAGCGAACCACGTCGCCAAAAGCGAAACACGGGAAGCGAACACGGCAAGGTGATCGCGTATATAGGCGCACGGCGGAAGCATAATACAATAAATAACAATTAAACAAATTTAATACGCAAAATATAATAAATTCCTACAATAATATTACATATACAATCGTAAGAAAACAACAAAATACACTATATAGCAATAATACAAATTTTAGAAATCACTAACGCCCTAGCGACTTATACGTATTTTACCGTAAAATGACGAGGATGTCGTTATTTATTGCTAACACGATATAATACGTACTACCTAACACGTTTTATACAAAATAGCGTAAGAACAAATTATAAGCACTCTAGCGACGTATTATAAAATCCACATATTAAACAATAAATTGCTACTAACATACATTTACAACAACGTTTGTAAATAAAATATAAAACATCTTATTGAAATTTCGATATTTTCAAATCCAAACTTTAAAATTTTACTGATTCAAAGGGGGTTTGGCTTTTTAATGTATGTTGTTTGGATTTGAAATACAAACTTTAAAATTTTACTGATTCAAAGGGGGTTTGGCTTTTTAATGTATGTTGTTTGGATTTCGCGTCCGCTATCAAACGGATTATCGTCAAGAGAACCCAAAACCCAAGACAGAGCCGCAATTGCCCCGTCTTCGTAATTTCCGTCCGGGAAATTTCCTTCTTTATTTAGGGTTCTTGATATTCCGTCTTCCAGAACTTCCATTATTTCCCTTGTAGATTTCATTATTTTGCTCCTTTTTTCCGGCTCGTTCTATTAACGCTCTAAGGACCGCAACATGTATATCCTTAAACGGCTTTTCCAATTCTTTCATCGCTTTTACAAGGGAAACTTCGCCATCCGTCATATCGATCATTCCGACTTCGAAAGCCCTCAAAACGAGTTCGCATAAACTCTTCTGGGATATAATCTTCTTGTCCACGAAATCCCCCGTTTAAATTCAAAACAACCGAAACAAATCCCTTTTGAATTTTATTTGTTTTTACAATCGCCATTCAAACGTCTTTAAATGCTTCTGCCAGCAACGGATACCGGATATCATAACTTTCCCGAGTCGGTTCGCTTTTTGGAGATTCAAATATATCGCCAGCAGGAATGCATTGTTCTGGAATTCCCTCGATTCTTCTCATATCATTCACCGAGAACACAACGTAATCGAAATCTTTTTTGTTATGAAATCTGTCGAGTGGTATATCATATCGCGGATTTTCAACGTCCGTTTTACACGGTACAACTCTCCAAAGACTGTTGTCGCAAGGACGAATCCATTTTCCACAACATTCTTTGTAATCTTCTTTCGTAGGTTTCCAAAAATCCCTTCTAAATTTATTCATTTCCATGTCCTTTTCATATCCTTTGTAGTTTTTCTATTTTAAACAATTATATACATTTACTTATATCGTGGCAATTACGATGAATTTAAAATTATCAATAACCATCATCGCCTTCTGGATATTCTTTTTCGAAACCTTCTAATAACGCATACAAATGTTTTTCTTCTATTCGGTATCCCTTTCTGTGTAATTTCGACATATGTTTCAAAGTAACTCCGTAATTTTCTATATTTTGTATAGGAACCAAAACCTTTTCCAAAGCTTGTTTCATCGCTATGTCGCTCTTTAACAAACGCGGCTTTTTGTCGTAATAGAGAGCAAACTTACAGCATACAAAATCGAATTTACGTATGATTGCAGCGGGATTGCTCTCTATTCGTTTCATCAATTGTAATTTACCAAACGGAGCATCGAACGTAAACGCATTATCTGTATTTTCTAACATTCCATAATTCCAATGTATATCTTCTTTCAAAGAAGTCATACGTTCTTCTTCCCACGGCGATTTCGGTCCGTAAATCCACAAATCATAATCTCCAAATGGCGTCCCGTTAAGCCTATCTCGAATATATCCGCCTGCCAAACAAATATTGTTATCCACCATCAACTTCTTTATTGCTTCCGGAAGACCGTTGAATTCCTTCTTCGCGCTTTCTTCGCTTTCATTTTCGTCTTTAGATAGACGACTTCTTATTTCTTCCAACGTCGACATCAACAATACCTTTTACGATTTTTCGTTAACTTCTTCTCTTCTTTCTTCAATCGTTTTGCCATCCTTTATTCCGGCGAAAACGTCTCTTTGTATATCCTTTACGTTTATCGATTTCTTTTGTAAAGAGATGTTTTCTTGCTGCTGGTAAGGTGTAAATATTCGCTCTTTTCCGTTTCGTATGCCTATCGCCCCTTCTATTATTCCCTTTATCGCTAACATTTCTCCGCTTTTATTCGCGGATTCCGCCATCTCGGATATCATATTCGCGATATCCATCTCGAATTTAGATATTTTCATCGTCATTTTCCAAACGTTTTATTATACTTCTGAAAGAAACCGCCGCTTCTCTAGGATTCAAAATCTTATAGCTTTCGTTTGTCGTTATTGGCCTATTCGAAAGACTACCTCGTATGACTTTTTGTGCTTCTTTGAAACAACGATTAATATTATCGGCCTGCTTTATTTTGCATTCCAACTCTTTTTTTAATTTATTGTATTTCAACACCACGACATAATTAATTGAAATGCTTGTTACCAACAGCGCCAATACTACGTACAAAGTATATACCATAACAATCACTTTCCTTTCAAATCTTTATAACATACACTACAATAATCTCCTAGTCTCGACATTTTCCATCCATATTGTGATTCCGCTTCTTTCATTGCCTTGCGAATAGAATTCCCTTCGATAGTAATCCAATTTCCACAACAACATTCTTCATGATTGTAAACAACTTTTCCATCACACCAAAAAGTTATGCTAAATGTATGAGACATTGTTTATAATTTCTTTTCTTTCTAACTGTTCTATTTCGTCAAGCGACAAATCGTTTATTTCTTCCCCGGAATCTGCCTTCCAATCCACCCAACCATTTTTATTGTCGAAAACAAATAAGCCTCCTATGTTACAATAATATTTTTTGGTGTTATTAAACTGGAAAAGCTCGCATTCGTCTAATGCGTTTAAAACTTTTTTTGCTTCCGATAAAGAAGATACTTCTAATTCGAAAGCTCTCATAGGAAGTCTAGGAACCCACCATATTTTTAAATCTCCCGCTTTGTTTTCCACCGCGCCTTTACTCCCTTCTTTGGCTTCAATTAAGACCTATCGTTCCAACGTCTTATTGCTTCTTTAATGGCGTCTTCGTAAGAAGGTTCCGGAGAATTTATATCACAAGCGTCCCTGGAAACAGCTTCGACTTTCGGGCCTTTGCAGTCACAAACATCGCACACTACGCGAAATGTTACTTTTGTTATCCAACACGTAATATCCGTTCTTTCAACTCTAAGGTCGCGACTCATACACCACGGACAAGGCTTATCGAATTGACACATCACTTCTTCTTTCTATTCCTACACCAATCACACAACAACCTTCCGCTTCTTATTTTCTCTTTCCACCAATATTCTTTACCATTATTCCAATCTCCGCACGCCGAACAAACCGAATCTTTTTTTGGTAAAACTTTTTCGTATTCTATTTCACTTAAAGCTCTATGTTGTATTATTCTCGCGCAAATCGATGAAAACTCATTTGAAATCTCTAATATTTCGTCGGCGGTGAATGCCGAAATTGTATTTTTCGATATTACGATATACAAACATTCGGGATCACCTACGCTTTTCCCTTTTCCTTTGTGAACTTTTATAGACAACGAAACGCCCTTCGAGATGCTTTTACGCCTTCTTTTTCTTCTTTGATTTTCGTTTCTTTATATTCGGATTTACGGGAATGTTTATTTTACACTTTCCACAATTGCAAACCCTGGAACCATGTTTGTATACGTGGACATAACCTTTCGGTCCTTGATAACAATTCTTCGTCTTTTCGTCTTTTTCCATAAACTATCTCTTGTTCCGTATAATTAACACAATCAATTAATTCTTGTTTGATTGTTCTCGGAATAAGGACAATCTACATCTATTCTTTCCGGAACTATTTCCGTCTTAGAAATTTTAGTACATATAGGGCTTATCTGGTATCCGTTTAATTCGTCCATAAAATACGGACATTCTTCACAGGAATCAACAATATATTCTACTTGTACTTTCATTTTACTCTCTTTGTTTCTTTGTCCATTATGCGTATTTGATATACGATTAGGATTTCTATACTACAAAACCCGTGATGTATATTCTTTGAATTAGATTAAATCCGTTGTACTCCCAAACCGCTTTTTCTTTGCAATCATCCAACTTAAACTTGCTCCACTTACAATTTTCTTTGTCTTCCGGATCAGTACAATATTCCGGATCTTCGAATAAAAAGTCACATACTTTACGAACTTCGTCCGTTTCACAATCGCTGTTAAGATATTTTCCGTTAGCGGCGTCCAGCAACTTCAAATCCGAATCCGACACATCAGGTATAAAATACATTTCGGTACTATCCGGAACCATCTCAAAAATCAAAAAAACGTTCATCTTATAATTCCTTTCTCATCCATACGCTGGAAAGCGTCCATTATTATACCGGTTTCTAAACCTTTGTTTCCGCAATTTGAAGACGTTGATATTAAATCAACGCTTATGTCTATCAGTATTTTTATTTGGTATATTGCTAATCTATTCGGCGTGGAATTGTCTACGCCAGCGCCTAACTTCGACCTAACAACATCTCCCAATATATCTTTCAACATAGAGCGTTTTATTTCCGTAGCTATTTCGTATGTGTTCTTTGAGATATCGTGCTTAATTAATATCGAAAGTTCTGACATTATTGCAATTCCTCTTTGTAAACGTAATATATCAATTGTATTACCCATATTAAATTCGCTATTGTTATTAGCAATCCGCCGAAAAAGCTAATCCATTGATCAAGGCTAGGGTAATAATACAGATTCCAGAATCCCCAAGTCGTAAAGAAAGCGATGTGTTTGTAATCCACCCCTCTTACTTTTTTCTCTCTTCTAAGCCGCCGGATAGACAATAAAACGAATATGCTTCCACTACATTCGAATACACCATTTATAACGTCTTCCAAGTCGATTACCTTTTCGCTTTGTATCCAACACCACGTAGATATTTAAGTGCTTCCGGGGCTGTTTTTATCCTGGAAACGAGATTGGATTCTCTGTCTCGCAAAGAAAGTTCTTTCAAAACTTCCTTAGGATTGTCTCCATCGTAATAAGCTTGTACCGCTCTTTTAAATCCAAGTTCTCTTATTCGTCTAGACATTTCACGCGGATCACTTCCGGAAAGGACGTAATTCTCATCAATTATCTCCATCTCCGTACGTTCTTCACTTTTAACCGGCGAAGTATTTGTCAAGTTTGAATAATTTTTCCTTTTCTCTTGGAATGCTTTCTGTACTCTTCTACTTTCGTGCGTCGTAAGGCGCACTTTCAGAAGCCTACGTTGCATATGAGTCATAATCGAAACGGCATATTCCCTCTGTTCATCGTCCAGAGAAATGTATTCTTCCGCGCTCATCTTCCCAACAGTTTCTTTATTTATCTTAAACATCACTATACCCCCTTAAATAAATGTACTTTTATTTATACGCTTCCGCGCATACCTTATTGAGTTAAAATAAATATTCCCTCCGCTCGTTTAGCATTACAACATATCCGTGACGATACGTACCCAGGAACTGATTTCCGGTATAGTGCGCGTACGTTCGGGCTCTTTCGACGTAACGCCAAACGTAGGGTGTATTAGAACATTTTAAAAGAGTTTTCATTTTCTTAGCTTTTAAATTCTTTTATCGTAGCGCATTTTCCACACGTACTAACATATTTCCAACTCAAAGGCGCGTTGAATCCTATTTTGTAAAGCATCCTATTTTGTATTACATCCGGAAGTTCTGAAACCAAATACTTTTTTGCTTCTTGTATACCGCCTATATAACCGCCGCCTTGCCAATAACTCCCCGGTTCCTCCCACAATATAACATATTTCTTGTCAGCCATTTTCTCTAACAACCTTTGCTAAAGTTTCCTTGCCGTCAATATATTTCCATGTCTCAACGTTATTTTCATCAACTCTTTCGAGAACGGAATTCCGTATTTTTTCTGGAAGAGTGGCCTTCGTGTAAGTGGCTGCAGCGCATTTTATATACGTCCACCTCTCTCCCATCCAAAACCAGCGATGCTTGGAATGCAACACAACGTATCTCTTGTATCTTTTATTTTTCATTTCCAAACGGCATTTGCTAACTTATCAGCTATTGGCAACGCTGGAACATAGAATCCCTTCGCGCTTTCCAACTTTTTCTTGTTCAACGCAAATCTCGGATTCCCCTTAGAAGGATAAGAAACCCGTATAAATGGCCTGGTTGTTTCTACATGTCTTGCCGATGACAAGCTTCTTTCGTACGTATTTCCGGAACCAGACGGTGGCGCCTTGCCAGTTATTTCCCTATCGACGTAGCATTTCATTCCGGTTGCTGCGGCAATCCGCAACCTCAAGTCGCCGTCGTTATTCCTCCAACACTTTGGATCCGAATAACCAACTTTATCGAAAATGCTTGATCGCATCGCTACAAAGTCAGCAATATTTGAACCGGCAAAATAACGTTGGTCCGTAGGCAATGTAGACGCGTACATTCTTGCGAAATATGTTATACATGAAGTTATTGCCCACGCGTCTTTAATCTTAACAAAAGCCTTTTTGATTCCTTTTAGCGAAAGTCCATCAAGCCTTATATCGCAATCAAAACGGAGTATGTATTTACACCTTTCTCCAAGAACTCTTTGTAATACGTTCTCTTTACCGCCGCAACCCACATTCTTAGGAAGTCTCACATATAACAAAGGATTGTCGGAAACTATTTCTTCAACCCTATCCGGATTTGGAACAATAGGCGAACAATCATTTATTACAAAAAATGGGTGTCCTCCCCCATTCTTCTTTGAAATATCCACCATGAAATCCAACAATTCTTCATACAATTGAATCTGTTTTTGTGGTTTGTGATCCGTAATTACAGTTTTTCCGTCCTTTGCCGTAAATCGTTTTCCAGAAAAATAGTATCCAATTCCGAATCCAAATTCGTTTACACCTTCGAAATCCCAATTTTTCAATATTATATTATTCATATCCCTAGCAACTCCTTAGGTGTCGCCCCCATTATCCTAGCCCATCGTCTAATTTTGCTCCCGTACCACCTAACCGGAAGAATTCCTTTCCAATACAACCAAGGCTTTGTTGTTTTATTTCTTCGCGCTCTCTCGTTCATTTCCACGACACACATCCTCATTCCTTTATCGATAGTAAGCGCAGAAGATTCTTGCCCTCTATAAAAACGACTAAGTATCTGGCACGGTCCTAAATCGAAACCGCTAAATTTGTATTTCCTTTTAGCTCTTTTGGAATTTATGAAATTAAGCACTTCGGCGCGGCTGTGGCTCCTTATCAAAACGTTTGTATTTCGATCTCTGCTTCTTTTTAAAAGTCCGTTTTTGTATCCCCATTTCCTAGGATAAATCCCCAGCGCGCAAGCGTCGAATCCGCTTTCGTTATACGCCGTGGCTATTATTCCCCACGTTGAAATGTTTTCTATACCTAAGGATTGTTGGTTGATTACAGTGTGGTAAGCCATAGCGACAGAGATTTCTTCTTGTTCAACGGAATTCAATAGCCGTCCGCAATAATACCATTTTCCGTTATCTCTTTTTTTGATTATTTTTCTCATTCCTATCGCTATTCTACCTATAAGAATCACTTTATCTTGAGAGATAACTTTGTCGCTTGTATTCGCGTACAATACGATATTAACAAGCGAAAACAATAAGAAAACAATAATACCATTTTTAATATTCACATTAGCTCCTTTCGGATATACGACTATATTTTTCACTAAACAAAGGAATAAAAGAATTCTAGTAGTAACAACCGTCATCCAGGTTGTTATCGATGGTGATGTCGCCAAGATAACCGCCGTCTTCTTCTCTCTCTTCGGCATCCGAGATTACGGATATAATACCACAAGTAGACAAATTCGAATTGTCGACAATTTGTATTCCCCTGGCGTATTTCAGAGCCGGAAAATCAATCGATTGTAGAGAATGGCTATCTTGTATAATAAGCTTGCTTCCTAATCTACTCAAAGCCGGAAACGCCACTTCTTCGAGAACATCAGTTTCAACGTATAAAGTTTTCTTAAAACATCTCACCATTGAGAATTTGTCCATATCTTCTTGCGTAGATACCGTAACGGACCATTGGTAACACTCTGTTGGTTGCGTACATCCGTCCATCGCGTTTCCAGAAACTAGGCTTCCGCTAGCAAGACCTTCCCTTTCTCTTGCCGATACGACAAGAGCGTAACCTTCACACGTCGGAAGAAATTCGTTCATCGTAACTAACAAAGGGCCTTGGACGTAAGCAAGTTCCGGGACGTCTATCGATTCCAAAGATTGGTTGTATGTTATAGTAAAATTCCCGTACACTCGAACAAGATTCGGAAGATTTACCGCAACAAGTTCCGTGGTGTACGAAATATTCAAATCTCCTATAACGCACTCCAATTCGGAATTCTCTTCCATATCTTCTTGGTCATGTATCCATATATTTCCTTCGTAGCAGTCCCCGATATAAGCCATGAGCGGTTCCAAATTCGTATCTGTGATTTCGGTATCGGCGTCGAAATCGAATTCACCTATCATTTGATTTGTATCCGTATCGATAATTCCACCATCGTCTACAACGCCATCTTCGTTATTTGTTTTACCATCTTCATCTTGCGGTCCTCTTCCCGATTCAATAATTATTCCCGAATCAACACCGCCGTCTACATCATTCTCCAAACTATCTTCCGTGTCAACGCCCGTATCGGTATCAAGTCCCGAAACAAAGTGTGCGTCCGAATCGATTTCTACGGAACTTTTCGTTTCCGTTTCCGATTCTCCAACGCTTTCTTCTGCGTTTACATAGTCGAATGATTCTCCGAACAACGCAATAACACTTTCCGGATCATTACACCCGAATCCGGATAACATAACAAACATAAAAAATAATTTTTTCATAACAATTTCCCTTTCTTTTTGCTCTATTCAAGAGCGTCCACTATCATCTCTGCGCTTTCTTCTATTTCGCTTCCTTCTTCAATCTCCCATTTCTTTATACCCCTAAATCTCTTTTCCTCTACTGGAATTGGATACAAGAAATGAATGAAATCGCCCTTAATTTCTACGCCTTCAGGCCGGATAAGACCACGCGAAATTAATTCTTCAGCAACTTTGTTTGCTCTTTCTCCAACGGATTCTTTATCCGTAACCACGTAATACCCGCCCTCTTTTCTACCTCCACATTTTCGTTTTTCCTCTGTTTTTACAATATTCAGAGGGACTGTTTTGAATCCACGGCTACGAATTTCGTTTTCAACTTCTTCGCTGTCTTCTTTTTTCATCACATATTCAACACATGACGGAACGAAAAGGCCAAATATTTTTGCTTCCGGAAGTTTTCCTTTTCCGCCACATTCCTTACACATTTTCGACTCGTTGATTTCCATCCACCGCTCCGAAAATTTCTTCGGTTGGTGGTTCCAATAATCGTACTTTCTATAATCGATTATTTCTTCTACATTACCTGCCGCGGTTACCGTTCGCAACTTTACAAATCCGCCGGTTCCGCCGTCAATTCGCTCTTCGATGTTTTTCGTATCTTCTTTGAGTGCTTTTATTTTTTCTTCGCGTCTGAAAATTAGAAGATTAATTTTTTCACAACGTTTTCTCGTTTCTTCGGTCTCTTCTGTAACGAGAGAATCGGTAAGCAAATCGCGTTCTTTCTCGAAAACATCGATTTCTTCCCGATATCTGGTTAACTTCTCTCGTTTCTTCCTCCACTCGGGATTTTCAATTTCACCGAAACACTCTCGACAGTCTTTCCACTCGCCTTCGTCATGCGCAACGAAAATTATCGTTCCCGGTTCTTTAAGCTTCGCCCCTACGTTTGCGTTTGGAATTCTTTTGGAAACGCCTTGTTTTTCCGCTTCTTTAACCCAATCTTCTATTGTTGGGTAATTATCGGAACCTACCCACATCAAATATGTATTTCCAATCTCCACTTTCGTTCTCCTTTCGGGATTACCCGACCGCCTATTATCAAGTATAAGCTTTATTTCATGTAAGTAAAGCGGAAAATATCACTAACTACAACTTTTTTTGTATTTATTTATAATGTACTGAAATTATTTAACTATTTAGACCAATATTCCAAGGAATTTTTTATACGCAATTCTTCTTCTAAAAAATAGTTCCATCGTAAATTTCGGGTGTTATTCCTCAAAGCGGAAACCCACCTTTTCCAATATTTCGAACCGGGTTCGACGATCCACCCGCCGCCAACAGCGCCATATTCCGGATCGTCGACATCTTCACAAAGAAACCGAACTACATACGGGTTCCAAGTTGTATGTCCGGCCGTCTTGTTCCCGTCGATCCATCCGCTTTTAACTCCGCACCCAACCAGCGCATCACGAAGTCGATCCGCAAATCCTCCGTCCGTAGCGGGACCGATTTTCTTACGTTTAGTATCTCTAATCGAATTCTCTGCTGCCAAACAAGCAAACAAACCTATTTTAACGTCATCCGAAGAACAAGAGGCTATCAAGTTGGCAAAAGCATAACAATTCTTTATATTATATCCAAATTGAATTCCACTTGGCCATCCGTGGCCAAAGAATGCGATCACCCTTAGTTTTCCGCCTTCTCTTCTTTTAACCAACTCCGTTCTTACCGCTTCCGCTCTTTCCGCCGCTTTCTTCCTTACACAATCAACCCGAATGAAATTTGATTCCGGTACTCCGTGGTATTTTGCAAAGTTTCTCGCTTCTGGAACGAAGGCTCCCGAAGCATCTTTGCGACCTTTCGAATTGACGCTTGATACAAACAACAACATATCTTTACCGTCTATATCGTTCATTTTTTGCTCCCAACATTATCGGCTTCTAAACCGTAGATATGCAATCCGTGTCTTTCTATTACAGCGTCTGCTATATCTTTATCACCGAGTTCTTGCAACATAACAACGACGGAAATCGCCGTTATTTTTTTTGCTTTATCGTCTTTAATAATTTCAGATAAATTCTCTCTATTTCCTATTACACCGTCTCTTTCATTTGTTTTTATAATATTTTCAGTTGGTTTGTTATTTATTTTGGATCTCGTAGGAATAACGCGTCTTTTACGTCTTTTCAACATAGAAACATCGCTAGGATTTGATTCTAGATTTTGTTCTACATTCGCTTTAGGTTTAATCGGATTCAATACACCGTTAACCGGCTCGTATCCCGAAACCGTTATGTCTCCGTTAATTCTACAATAACCGTTTCTACAATAGCGATAAAGAGATGTTTGACATTTTTCTTTAGGATACAGAGTTCGATAAAGTGCTTTGCCACAAACCGGACATTTGGGCGACTTGTTTCTCATCCTACTTCCAAGCTTACGATTCTATCCAAAGGTATTTTATCATTTGGATCGCCGTTTAGCTCTATTTGAATAGGTACTTCTATCGGCTTTTTGTTGAATTTCATTATCCTCATCTCGAATCCGCTAATTCTTCCGCTTCTTTCAATTCCATCTGAAGTTTCCAAGGTCGCGTAACAATCTAAAGAATCAAGAAGTTTATCAACCCAATTTCCAACATTTTTATTATTCGAAGCCATCAAAAATATCCTCCTCGTATTCTTCTTCAATTTCCCCATAGCATTCTTTGCTACAGTACTTCTTACTATTTATTATATCTTTTCCGCACTTTACACATTGAGATATTTTAAAAATCGTAATTTCTCCGCACCTTACCAAGTTCTCAAATGCTCTCATTTCCAATTTAGTCATATATTCCAATTCGGGATTAAATAGATCTCTTTCCAATATTTTTAACATTACTTCTTACTTCTAGCACAACCAACCCTTCGGCGTTCTACTCCCAAATTAGTTCTCATACCATTCTTCCAAAATTTGCTTGCCGCGTCCTCTCCCAATAGATTCTTAAGTTTTCTCTTGTGTACGAGAGCAATTCCATCAACGCCAAAGCTTTTCGTTCCTTCTTCAACTTCTATTGCTATTTCATAACTATCCAGCCAATCTATCAACCTGGAGCCTATTATCAAAACATAATCTTTGTATTTCCCTTTTACGTTTTTGGATTTCATTATGTTGTGTATTTTCCTAGCGTTATCGGTAGGCATAGGAATTTGTTCATTTTTACAAACAACGTTCTTGTGTTTTTTACCTTGTTTGGTTTTCATCCCACATACGCTTTCCAAGCTCTCGTTATGTCTCCCATACAATCCAAATATTCTTGTGAAACGAGACCTTTTCTAAGAAGATACGAAGGATGGAATGTAGGAATTGCTTCGAATTCAACAACCTTGCGTTTATCTCCAATTACATTAGCGTCTATAAAATTTCCCCTACAACGAGAAATAGGACGAACGCCGCCTATTTTCTTTGCAGCCGTAGAACCTAAAAGAACAACTATCTTAGGCTCTATTATTTTCAAAGTCGAAAATAATCTGCTTCTACACATTTCCATTTCCTCTATATTAGGCGTTCTATTGTTTGGAGGTCTACAAGAAACAACATTCGTAATAAATGCACATTCGTCTATTCTTTTCCCGATAGCTTCTTCAAACAATTTATCAAGAAGCTTTCCGGATTTTCCTACAAACGGTTTTCCGGCTTTATCTTCACTTTCTCCTGGTGCTTCGCCTATTATGACGAATTGCGATTCGACGTTTCCCCTTCTAAAAACAACATTTTTTCTATAACAATGTAGAATACATCGATTGCAATTTTTCCATTTTTCTTCTAACTCTCGTAATCTCTTCTCTTTGTTGTATTTAATTTCCACTAGAAATCCTCATCAATTCATGCATCTCGCCTTTCGCCATCAACGAAGCGAAACGATAAACGGAAAAATGTTTCAATAGCAAATCTTTATTTTTGTTCGGTTTTATAATTTCCATAGGCATGTTAACCCTTATCGTCGTAAGTTCCTTATAAAGCCTAAGTTGTTCTACGTTTTCGGAAACAACGTCTTTGAATTTTTCATTCAAAGGCCATTCAGCTTTGTGCTTTCTGATTGCTCCTTCAATAACGCCTTCAACATCGCCATAAGCGTTTATAAGTTGTACGGCTCTCTTATCGCCTATTCCCTTAAGCCCTGGAATATTATCAGAAGAATCGCCGGAAAGCGCTTTAAGATCGGCTATGTTACCCGGAATTACACCGTGCTTTTCATAAACGCGTTGTTGATCGTATATAACATCCGGAGAACCTTTGTAACCTGGAGAAGCTACATATACGTTGTCTTTTACTAATTGCCTAAGGTCGCTATCACCCGAATATATTATCACAAGGTCTTCTTCATTTTTGCTATTTTCCACGGATAGTCTACCGATCACATCGTCGGCTTCGCACCTAATTCCGTAATATTGTTCTACCCCCATTGCTCTAAGTATTGCCTTTAAACGTCTTTCTTGCTCTCTCATGTCTTCTATTATAGCAAGCTGTTCTTCATCCAAAGAACTTTTTTCTTTGTAATGTTCGTACAGAACTTTCCTAAAATTGTTTTTACCTTCCCAAGCAACTATAGTTTTACCGCCGTATTTTTGGTGTACTCGCGAAGCTAAACATAGAAAACCGTATATTCCTCCGGTGCCTACAATATTTTTTCCAATTTCAGCGGATAGCATCTTAAAAGCATCTGATGTTCTCCACAATGCGTGTCTTCCATCTATAATAAGCGTATCCGCTTTCATTTTTCAATCTCCTACTTATCACATATTATTTCTACATCTATTATGTAGCCTTTTAAATTTACAGCCAATTTGTCTTTTTCACAATCACCATAAACATAATATTTATATCCGGTCCCTTTTCTAGGGTCGTATATTTCCAACATTTCATTTCGAGTATCCGCTACAACTGAATGAAATGATGCTTCCATATTCAAAGACGGAACGGTTAAAAGATAAACACTTCCAAATACAATAGTCCTATCAACTGATAGTATTGGCCTAGCGATCAACCCATTTTGTCTAAGATATTCGTCAGGCCTTAATTTTCCATTGAAATACAAATCGTGGAATTCAATTGTAACTTCCTCGACTTCTTTGTCTAAAATCATCGCAATACAAGCCGAAGTGCAATTATCATTACGAGTTTGCGTCCTATGTATTATTTTGTATTCCATAATCACTCAATAATCTAATACGTCATTTGAGATATTTTCGCTTGACGTGTTTTCATTCTCGATAACTTTACATTCTTCGATGTGATATTTCCACATCGAAATTTTTATTTTATTCCACCGTCTCAATACGCATCGACGCCTTTTATAAACCCAATCAGCAGAATCTTCTGACTCAACGAACATATCGGCTTTAACTTCAGCAAACGTAAGTCCGGTTCTAAAATCTTTGTAATCCATGCCGCACGTAGGACATTTCTTTTCCAACGTTCACCAAGGACGTATTTTTTCGTGGATTCTATCCAAAATTTCTCTTTGTTTGCTAGTAAGAGTTCCGCCAACGTCTATCTGTTCCGTTATAGAATCCATAAAATCACTTTCCCACGGCGTGATATCATCCAACCTGCCGTCCTCTATCGCCTCATTTACTTCTTGAAGAATCTCGTTATCCGTATCCATAATTCCTCCTATGATTTATATATCCATTCTCTGCTAAGAAGATTGATAGGATAAGTCTTCGTTACACGATTAAAAACTCTAATTTCTTTCTCGTGTAGATCCGACATAACTATATTTCCATTCCTCAATTGTATTTCCGTCCATACCAACTGCGCGATTGCGAAAGCATCAGATAAATCTTCGCTTGTTTGTCTATTTTGTTTTGGGGATGGCCTTTTATCGGTTGGTTTAGAAGATGGTTGATCTACTGGAGAGAAATCTACTCCCCATCTTTTTTCAACGGCACGTTGTACGGCGTCTTTTTGACACGTTCCATCGTGAGCAACGAACATTTTTGTTGACACCGGATCGTGTAACCTAAGTTTCATTCCTCTTTTATAACAAAGTAGCCGTATTAATCCGCCGACCTCGCCAAGTTGATGCGCGCCCCTTTCCGCTGCGTATGCATAATCTTCTATTCCAACATAAAATGCCGGTGTTTTGCGCAATACACAATTAAAAAAATAATCGTGCAACCATTCCAATCTTCCTATTGAAACAACAAGTTTATCTTTTATTTTATAAAGCGCCGGGGGGATTCTCTCGCCGCGCTTAGAAGCTTTAGCGGAACCAGCCAAATTTGTATAATACCAAAAATTGCTAAGCTCTCCGTCCGAAAGCTCTATTATTGCTCCGTGATTAAGCGATATATCCATACCAAGAACTTTAATCACCGTACACCTTCACTTCTCTTCCGCACTCAGAACAAATCCACACATCGCTTCCTACCGCCGTAGAAGGCTCCCTATCGTCTCTTTCATCACCTCTGATAGTTCCTTCGAGCTTTACGTTTACATCAATCCTACGCTTGGGAGGATTTGTCGAACCGCAATGTTCGCAATAATCTAACAATTCCAAAACTCACCACCTAATATCTCCGGGTCTTCCGGTCTCTTCCTCGCAATCATAATTCATACCGTCTCTAAAGAAGAAATTCCGCCACTCTTAACAGCACATATTCCTTTTTCGAACACTTCCAGCATTTTAGATTCGTGGCTTACCACGAATATACTTCCGCGAATCGCTCTCAACTTCTGCAAAAGTATCAAAACGCGAGAACATCCTTCAGCATCCAATCCGTCGAGAACTTCGTCAAGCATCAACATATCAAGGCTTCCGCCTTCATTAGAAGCCACCAAATCCATGAGCGCTAAATCCGTAGCGATCTCCATTTTCTTAAGTTGCCCTCCGCTGGGAGGATGCATCTCGTTTCCTTCAACCACCCAACGTATTTCGATTTCATCTCTCATCTCCCCCTTTGAGCTTTTCAACTCTCTCTGTGTAGAAAACGATATGGTGATATCTCCATCGGAAAGCGTTTCTAAATATTTATTCGCTCTTTCGGTTATATACGGCATAACGCTATCCAATATAAACGATGGTAAACCTTGGTTAGAAAACCCCCTTGCCCAGAATTCGTAATACGACAAAATTTCACTTTTCTTTTCTATTCCGGCTTCGCACTCAGCTATATTGTTCTTGTGCGCTTCTATTCTCGCTCGTGCTTTTTCCAATTGTTCTGCGTATGGATTTTTCTCTTCATTTATCCGTTGTATCTCTACAAGTTCTATTTTTGCTTTTTCTACAAACGATTTAACATCTTCCTTTAATCGTTTTTGTCGTTCAATAATCTTGGAAATTTCCGCTTTAGCTTCTGTTAACTTGTATTTCAATCCGCTCAATTCTCTATGCAAAGACGGAATAACTCTCATTTCTTCTGTAAAAACATTACGTTTCGCCGCAATTGTTCGCAACTTCTTCTCTTGTTCGTAGAGATGATTCCGTTCTTTTTCAAGTTTATTTTCTACAATTTTTTTATTTTCTTTAAGCTTATTGATATGTACGCTCGCTTCTCCTTCTCCCAACGGCGAAGTACAAACCGGACATCTATCTCCATCCAATCTTCCAAGAGCTTCTTCCGTAGTCTTAAGTTCCTTTTTAAACGACGCTACTTTTATTGTATATTCCGTATTTGCTTTCTTCTCTTTTTCCAATTCATCTTCCAAAGCCTTCGCGGATTCACCAGCTTTTTCTGCTTCATTTATATTTTTCAGAACAGAAGCTATGGATTTTTCAATTAAATCCGTATCTGGGAATACAAGTTTCTCTTTGGATTTTTTTCGAGCTTCCGCCGCGTCATTTCTGTATGCTATCGCATTATTCTTGCGCGCTTCTATTCGCCTCTCTTTCTCCTTTTCGTAATTCACACAGCGCATTTCCAATTCAGATACGTCGTGTTCTTCACAAGCCGATTTCGCGCGCTCTATTTTTTCTTCCAATACACGTATCTCAGTTTTAACGGTTTTTGATGATTCTAAGGCCTTTTTGTGGCATATCGTTAACAATTCCGTATTCAATATTCTATGCAACATAGATTTTCGTTCAGAATCTTTAGTTTGCGGATTTGCAAAACGAGAAGAATCGTTCTGTCCATACAAAACTGTATTCTTGAACGATTTAAAATCCAAACCCACCATGCGTATTATCTTTTCTTGTATATCGTTCTTGCTTCCTTCGTGCAATTTTCCATCCGGACCAAATAAAGATATTCTTGGCGAACCCTTAGAACGCGACCTGGAAATAGTCCACGTGTTTTTGTTTGAATCCGTAATGCGCAAATTAACTTCCGCTTTAGACGCTCCCTCCCTTATTACTCCGTCACCTTTTTCTCCATCAATAGATTCGCCGTACAACCCCCAAGTTATTGCTTTAAAAACGCTCGACTTTCCGGAACCATTTGAATCTGCAGCGTCCGTATCGTTGTTTATTCCGCCCAACCAAACCAATCCTTGTTTATATAAAGGGATCTCAAACTTCTCGTATGGGCCAAAATTTGATACGCTTATATCATATAATTCCATGTTCCATTCTCGCTTCTTGTAAAATTTCGTTACCAATTTTCTTCAAGCGTTTTTTATTAAGCCCGCCAATCACAATTCCGGAAGAAGTTACATATTCTTCCATCGCTCCTTCTATTGTAACACTTTCCGTTTTTTTAGAAACACTCGAAAGCCTTTTCTTATGATGGTATATCGGCTTGTGTTTATAGCTCGCCCTAATTCCTTGGGAACTTATCCTATCGCAAAACATCTTTACTTCCGGCCGTATTGTAATCCAATCGTGATGAGTCGCTTCGACTTCTACTCTTACGTAATCTCCAACGTTCCAAATTTCATCTACTTCTAATTTTTCAGTAACATGAAATTTTGGCGCTCCGCCTTCTACAAACTCACACTTCATTTCGCCGGTTTTATAAAAATCAACTATCCAGAATCCCGCTTTTCTATTGCGGTCTCCGAAGTTGTGATGCATCGGCGCTCCTACATACATTCCATTATTTTTCTTACCGAAAATTTGATGTTCGTGAAAATGTCCGCCAAAAGCGTAATCAAAACCGGTAGTGAGAAGTTTTGAATCCAATCCATCGTCACAAGTCCATTCTAGGTGGTCGCAACCCAAAACACTATTGTGGAATAATAATACATTAATTATCTTTTTATTTATACGTTTCTTGGCTTTTTTTATTCTATTTTCCGCTTCAGAAATTGTAGAAAATGGCATCGATACGAAATTAAGCCAACTTCTGGGAGATGTATCCTCGTTGAGATAACGAACCAAATCGTGTTCCATGGCACCGAATGCCTCAACAACGAACCTTCCGCCTCTTATACTATTGGCATCGTGATTCCCTGCTAGTATATACATTGGAATTTTAGTTCCGACTATCGCTGATGTTGTATGCGTAAGTGTAACGGCATCCACCAACGAACGATCAAAAGTATCTCCCAATATAAATGTAGATTCGGCGCCACATTCTTCCGCTTTTGAGTTGATTCTATTCAAAAGCGATATGCCATCTTGTAATCTATCCGTAACGCCTTTCCCTATCGGTTTGGAGTGCGGAAGCCTGTTGCTGATGTGTAAATCAGCCGTTATCAACGCTCTGTATTTAATCGACATTCTTTATTTCCATTATTGTTTCAATTAACAATTCGTGCGTACCGCAAAATGGAATTCGCCTATTGTATTTTCTTCCTTTTTCGTCTATTATGTGCTTCGGAGTTTGTCTTATCCTAAGTCTCTCGACGTATTCTCCTACAATACATTTAGTTACTATATTGGCTGTGTGCGTATATTCTTTCATTTATTCCAACCGTTTACATTTGCTATTTCGTTCTTCAAGGCATCCAGCCAACCATTCTCTATTATCGTTTCCATCGCCGCTTCAGCGCCTTGTCCTAGTTTTTCCCCTCCCCAATAATACCACGACCCACTTTGTTCTATTATCTCATCCTTTATTGCTTGTAAAATCAAAGCATCGTTCTTATCTATTCCTAAACCGTATATTATCTTGAATTTTCCACGTTTAAAAGGCGGGTGAATCTGATTTTTAGCACACGTAACAGTAGCTTCATTTCCTATTTTATCCCCCTCTCTCCGTATTGTTTTCTCCCTATTTACATCGAGTATCAAAGATGCGTAAAATTTCGGAGCTTTCCCCCCGGCTATATCGTTCGGATTTCCAAACTGTACGCCTATTTTTTGTCTAATCTGACTTATCCAGATTAGAGCAACATCTTCTTTTGAAACTTTAGGTATCAATTTCGGAAGAAGCTGTGAATAAACACCAGCTTGTGGAGCGTAATGTTTATCGTCCCACTCTCCTACGTATTGCGCCTTTGTTATCGCGGCATTCATCGAATCGAGTATTATTGCTATCGGTATCCTCTTGCCACTTATATCTCTAATTTTAGCAGCCCTATCTATTACCGCGTCGAAAGTTTTGAATGCTTTTTCGAGATATGGAGGTTGCGATATTATTAATTTGCTACAATCAACTCCAATATTAGCAGCATACTCTGGATCCAACTTGTATTCTTTATCCAGATACACCACAACGCCGCCCATTCTTTGCGTTTCCGCCGCTATATGTAAAGCAAGCGTCGTTTTGCCGCACCCTTCCGGCCCGTTTATTATAGTCAACCTACCGGTCGGTATTCCGCCTCTGCCTATCGCAGCATCTATCGTCGTACATTGCGTAGATATTACGCCTTTTATCTTTATGGCGAGCCCATCACTATCAAGGAGTTGCACGCCGTCCTCGACGCCAACGGCCTTTATTATTCCTTCTAATACACTATGTACAGGATCGGTCTCTGAAGATTTTTCGGAATTTTCTAACTTTTTATTTTTTTTTTAGCGGTCATTATTAACGCAAGCCAATATTATTTGAGGCTTTCCCTTTATTTTATTTTTTCTTTTTTGACGTTGATGCTTTTTTAGATTTAGAAGAAGTTTTGGATTTCTTTGATTTAGGAGGCTCTTTCGCAACTTTGTTTTTCTTATTCGGGCTTTTTTTAGAAATACGATTTATCTCTTCATCGAGACCATCAAGATCAAGCTCGTCTTCCTCCTCTCCGTCTTCCTCCTCTCCGTCTTCCTCCTCTCCGTCTTCCTCGCCGTCTTCCTCGTCGTCTTCCTCGCCGTCTTCCTCGTCGTCTTCTTCGCCGTCTTCCTCTTCGCCGTCTTCCTCCTCGCCGTCTTCCTCGTCCTCGCCGTCTTCCTCGTCTTCGTCCTCGCTGTCTTCCTCGCCGTCTTCCTCGTCTTCGTCCTCGCCGTCTTCCTCGTCTTCGTCACTCTCGTCTACATCTTCTTCGTATTCGCCATCTTCTTCGGTCTTAACGTTATTTAGAAGTGCGTCGATCTCTTCCGGAGATTTAACCATGTTCGAAACAACTTTGAACAAATCACAATCCCCGCCTTCTTTCATCGATTCTTCTATTTTCGCACGAAGTTTTTTGGAAAGTTTCATAGGCTTACGCAGAGTCGCAACGTCGGCAGAAATCTTGTACCTAGTGTCATTTCTCCCTTTTCCCTCTCGATGTACCATGGCGAGAATAGCCGAATCTGGATCTGTTATGTCTCCGACTTCGATAAAAAGCTCCATGAATCCATCAAAAAGAGTCTTTCCGATAACAGCAACAGAAGGTTGGGCCGGAAGTTCCTGCCAATCGGCTTTCTTATTCGGTCTGTATTTCAACGGCGTAAGTCCCCAAACGAACCTTTGAACCCTTCTCGAATCATCCGCTTCCGAATCCGACAAAGTTCCGTTATCCAACGCTTTAGCAACGGGACACTCTTTCGGCATCTTGAATTTGTTTTTCCGCTTCTTTAAAAGATCCTTGACGTAAGGATGTTCTATAATTGGATTCGCATCCGGATCCAAAGAAACAACAACGGAATTATTAGGGCCCACATTATAATGCAGCGACAACTCTATATAGTTCAAACCTTCAGTGGGTTCCCATTTATCTTTCGGCCTACATTGGCCGTGTAGATAAACAAGAGTATCTCCTGGTTGCGGCGTCCAAAACTCACCACCCCGCTGGTGTTTTTCGTAACCCTTTTTCATCTTCGACATACTTATTGGCATCCATACCTCCTATCGGACGTTAACCGATTTTGATTAACTTAATTTACCGATTATTTTTTTTGGATTTGAAAATTTTCTTCATAGCGGCCTTCCCTTCGGCTCGCTTTCTTTCCTTTTCCTCAACCCTATTTGTAGAATTTGTTGTAGTTCTCATCGAGGTTGAGTCTAATTCATGCCTCATCATAGCGCCCTTAGATTGTAACATATTCGCTTTAACTCTGAATGCTTCATACATCGTTTTTGCGTGTATTACATTTTCTAAAGCCTTGGAAAGACCATTTTTTATTGAATGGAAATCGCTACTTTCTTCAATTGACTGTCTAACCTTCCACTCTGCCAACTTTGGATCGTCTTTTGCTATCTTCCTCCCTTCTGTCGCTCTCCAGCGCCTATAATACGCATCAGATGCCGCCGCTTCTTGCTCTGCAGAAGCCCAAACAGATCCCCAATACGCCATTTGCGAAGCCACTTTATCCATATCATCGCTTATATCGGTTATTTCTAATTCATCCGATATATTTATCTTTATTGGATTGCCGTTTACAACAATTTCAGTTTCGTTGAAAGACATAATTTATTCCACAATTTATTATTTTGAAGATTTCTTAGAAGAAGGAGCCTTTTTAGTTTTGGTTTTTTTCTTTTCCGTTTTTTCTTTGGAAGAAGATTCCTTTGATTTTTTTGTTTTCTTAGAAACGGGAGGCTTCAATTTTTTAGTTGTCTTTTCTACATTTTCCACACGGGATTCCGCTTGCGGATTGCTTTCTGCTTCTACCGGAGTTTCTGCAACAGCATCTTCCGGAGCTTTCGACGCTTTTTTAGGTTTAATGTCTTTTTTCTTTTTTTCGGCCTCTGCTTTCCTCTTTTCTGCGGCCTCTGCTTTTTTGATATCGCTAGGACGCATCTTCTTTTCTATGTACTTCCCTCCCCAATCTTCGACCGCGCCGCCGTCGTTCAAACGTTTTTTCGAAACAGTAGATTGGTGGAATTTCAACAACAGCATGTCGCCAAACTCTACTTCTCCGTCTTCCATAAGAGGAGTCTTAAGTTTTCTCCCCTTATTGAGACGCGCGGAAAAAGTACCAAAATCCTTTATCCTAACGGAACCTTCTTTTGATCTACATTCGTCTACAATAGCCATGAACATTTCCTCGATGAGTTCCATGACGTCAACCGATGCTCCGGTTTCCAATTTAAGTGGATTCAAACCAACTTTTTTCGCGATGTCTTTTAAACCTGCCATTTTCATTACCTCCTGGTGTAGTTATACTTACGGTTATACGACGCTCTTATTTACTTGTATCTTATTTACTAGTTGAGTTTTTATACCAATGTATTCTTCCGCCATTGAAAAAATATTGAAATTTTTTCTTATTACGGATATCTCTCTTTTTATCCAATTCTATTGATAATAAATTACCGCTTTTTATTACACATTTCAATTTATCATTCCAATTTGATGCAAAACAAATACAATCTATCGAATTCCCTGCCGCGTCTAACATACCGAAGAACGACATAATGTTATCGTTCTTATCGTATTTAAACCTAACTTGCATAACAATGCCGGTGAATTTCTTTGTCCTGCCTTTAAAAAAAAGCTCGTTTGTCGTTCTTTGTTTAAACACTTCTTCCGAAGGCATACTTCCAGTTGGCTTCCACTTTATTTCAGTCGCTGGATGTTTCCCGGCGATTATTTTTTCCCAAATATTCAATTCTTTTTTATCTTCGATTTTCTTCCTGTATTTTTCCAAATCAATAGCGAAATGTGCGTTTAAATTTTCGAAACGCTCGTTTGGAACCGCGTGTATTATTACGGGCGTTCCTATTCCAGAATCTATCAATTCTCTATTCTCATCGAAAATATCTATATCGAATTTCGTACGATTCTGTGAGCCTCCTGCATCTTCCACGTTAACATTAGCGTAACGACTCCCCCAAAACATCTTTTCCCTATCGGACTCAGACGGAAGTTCGCCGGTATGGAAATCGCCAATCTGATTGTACCTTACTTCTAATATAACACCGCAAATATAAATTCCGTCTCCATTGTTATTTTTCCAAAAATCTTCTTCCGACATCGATATCAAAGGTACTTTCACTTCTCTGGATATGAACTCCGAATAAGCGTCAATAGGGTGTCTACCAAAAGCCAATGGATTTACTTTGGATGCAATTAATTGTTTTTCCTCGTCTGAATAATCCGGTTGCGATTTAGAATTTTCCATAATTTCCAAAACAGACTCGCGAGTTTTTTTATTTCCGTATTTCTTCCAGAAATCTTCTATGTTTTCCACCAACCATTTTACATTAGGAATCAGCTCGTCTAAAGCGCCTGATTTTGCCAAGGCTAAAACCACTCCTTTGTGTACTTTCCTTCTTTCGACCCTATCCAAAAAATCATAGAAATCGCCGTATGGCTGGTTTTTCATTATGCTTTCCGACGCGCCTTGTCCAACTCCCTTGATGTCAACAAGACTACCCCTAATAGCGTCCCTATTGGGGTCTATTGCGAACTCTCGCTTAGATACAGAGACATCAGGAGGAAGCAATTCTATGCCGTGCTTCTTAGCGTCCTTGGCGAATGATTGTATTCTTATACGATCCGGAGTATTCTTCAGCAGCGCCCAATAGAATTCGAGAGGATAATACACCTTCAACCACATCCCCCAATACGCTATCACGCCGTAAGATGTCGCGTGGCTATTGTGGCTTATAACCGCTGGAGATTCGGGATGTTTTGACGCTACGTAATTATGTTTTGGTCCTAACATTTCTATATCATAACAATGTTCCGAACCAACGTATTCAATTCTATCAACTTCCAAACTATACGTCCTGCGTCCCCTTTTCCATCGTTTTGTTCTTTCTCCTTTTTCATAATCCAATTTCTTGTGACATCCATTACACAACAATTTAAGATTACCCAAACAATGAAATGCTTTCCTATTATAATCACACTCAGAAGGCGAACGTACGTGTGACACTTCGTGTCCGCCTCTTCCTTCGATTCCGTCTTTGCCGCATTCTTCGCACGCCGAATTCGCTCTTTTCCAAACATCAGCAACCTTTCCATCCCAATACAACGAATTCCTTCCTTTTTGCGACCAAGTGCTATCAAAATCCCTTCCCCAACCTTTATGATCGTATTTTTTATCCATAAATACGAGTTCGTCGCCTTTTTTTAATCTTCCTACGATTTTATACCCATCGGTAGTCATCAATCTATGAGTTTTAGTAAAACCAGGCGTTCGCGAACCGTCTTTCATTATAACTTCATACACATCATTAATTCCATGGTCGTAAATATTCTTGAATACATTAGGCCTACAACGGAAATCATCATCCATGCTTATCAAATGAAAATTTCCGGATCTCATCTTATTTGCTATTGCCGTCCTGTGTCCTTCAGTTAGATTGCCAACGTGCGGATGTATACAACCTTCCGTACGAGAATTAAAAGCCTCATAAAGTTCACCCACAGTTATCCACGGAGATTTCGTATGTTGGTTTGCACCGGATCTTAAAACATACGCAGAACTACATAAAGTTTTGTTGAATCCGTATGATCCGAAGAACGTTATGGCGTCCATGATTTTTCCAGCAGTCTTCTCATCTATACCAGAATGCTCTTTCGCTCCACGTATGAAATTCTCCCTTTCTTTTCCTATCGTCTCGTCGCCATATTTTTTAGCGATTTTCTTCCTCAATGAATCCGCCGTTCCTGGAGGGAATCCCGCTATTTCCACGAATATCTTTTGTACGTGTTCTTGGTAAACAATAACTCCCATCGTATCTGCCGTTATTTCAGAAACTTTAGGATGAAAGTGCCCGTGTTTCCGTTTCTCCGGGTGTTTCTTTCTTTCAACGTATTCCGTGGCAAGCCCGCTTCTCGCCGTTCCTGGTCGATTTAGCGCCGTCATTGCCGCAACGTCTTCAAAAGAATCGAAAGGAACTCCCATACATATTTTATCTGCGCTCGGAGAATCGTATTGAAATATACCAACGTAGTCGTGATCTGTAAAAGATTGTAAAACTTTCTCGTCATCCAATTCAAGTCTTTCCAAATCTATTTCAACGCCATGACGAGTTTGCGCCGCGTTAACGGCGTCTTTCAAAACTGCCAATGTTCTAAGTCCTAGAACGTCCAATTTTAACAGACCGTGCGCTTGTGCTCCATTCATATCAACCGCCGTTACAACAACATCTCCATCAGAGTGTTTACGAACTTCTAACGGCGTTATTTCAACCAACGGCACGGGACTTGTTACTACTCCCGCAGCGTGTATTCCTAAATTTTTCGACATCCCTTCAAGACGTCTTGCATGTTTCAAAACGTCCGGATACTTTTCGTTGAAAGCCCTACATACGGCGAAATCTTTGAATGAATCTTCAATTGTTTGGCTGGCTCTTTCGTCGCCGCTGGATCTTTCTATTATGGAATTTGTTACTTCATTAACCGCAGCGTACGGAACTTCTAAAACTCTGGATACATCTTTCAAACATTGTTTTCCAGAAAGTCTACCAATAGTTGCTATCTGGCTAACCCTGTCTTCTCCGTATTTATCCCTAAGATATTGTATTATTTCTTGTCTTCTAACATCTTCAAAGTCCATATCAATATCAGGCATATCTACACGCGCTGGATTTATGAAACGTTCGAAAAGAAGCGCGTGTTCGACGGGATCAACAGAAGTTATTCCTAAAAGAAAAGCAACAAGAGAACCTGCCGCCGAACCGCGTCCAGGACCGCACATTATATCTTGTTTTCTAGCCCAATTATATATGTCTCTTACTAACAAGAAATACGTAATGAACTTTTGTCTTTTTACCGACATAAGTTCGTGTTTTAATCTATGTTTGTAAACAGTTATAGCTTCTTCGTAAGACATTCCGTTCTTTTTTGCGTAGAACTCCGCTCTTTTCGGTATTTCTCTCCAAGTCCATCCGTGTATACATAACGCTTTAACGTAAGCGAATTCGTCGCTTCCGAATTTTTTAGGAACATCAACAGGAGGCATAAGACAAGCAAATCTATCTATTTTGATTATATTATCATCTATTTCCATGGATATATCTACCGTATTATTTAATGCTTTACTAATACATTTCTTTCCCATATATCCATGGTATTTCATGAAATCCCTAAACATTTGTTTTCGAGATTTCAAATACAGTTCTCCATCCCCAAAACGAAATCTTTGTTCATTTTTCATGCTATCGCCGGTTCCTATGCAAAGCAAAACTTCGTGCGCTTCGAAATCAGAAGCATCAACGTAATGAGCGTCTTGCGTCGCTACCATTCTTAAATTGGGATATCTTTTGGATAATTCTATCGCAAATTTATTTGAAATAACTTGATCGTTTCCCTCGTGCGGCATTATTTCTAGCCAAAGATTCTCGCCAAAAGCTTCATAAAGTCTTTCGGCCTCTTTAAATGCACGTTTCGTCTTACCGACGCAAGCGTGATCGTATACAACACTTGATTGACACCCGGTAGCAACAATCAAACCTTCTTTATGTTTTAAAAGTTCTTCAACGTCTATTCTTGGTTTGTAATAAAAGCCTTCCAACCAAGCGTTGGTTGATAGCTTGAATAAATTTTTCAAACCAATTTCATTTTTAGCCCAAACAGTCAGATGCCATCTGTCCCGAATTCCTTCCTTCTCTTCGTAATCTTTTATTGCATCCTTCCAATTGGACCTTTTCAATCCATTTGTTATTTCGCCTTTTTCTTCCTGCGTTAGACCTTTACGTCGCATATTATTAGCGACATAAAATTCAATTCCGTATATTGGCTTCAATCCTCTTTCGTTACATTCTTCCAATTGGGTGAAATATTGTCGCATAGTCCCATGTTCTGTCAGCGCTATCGCGCCGTGTCCCATGTCTTTAGCCTTCTGGGCGTAATCGGCTATCTTGCCGCATCCATCTAGTTGCGACATATCGGAATGAACGTGCAAATGAACGAAATCTTCTTTGGATTTTTTCATATTACTTCTTTTTGCTTTTCTTATTCAAGATATATCTACATATATCTTTTATATCTTCCGGGAAATTCTCTTTTAATATCCATTCTAAATACGTCGGATCAATTCTTCTTATTTCCACCAACGTCTTTCCTCTGTGGGTTCCGAATTTTATCAAAGCATCGTCGCCTTTTTCGCTTATTTTATATCTACCATTGCTCTTAGCGACTTGTGAAAGTCTTTTCGCTAGTTTCGATAAATCTTTTCTGGTGTCGAAATCTATATCGCCTTTTCCTCCGCATATCTCGCATTTCGCCCCCGTGGATGGTTCACAACCAGTTCCGTAACAATTGCCACAATCAATCGATCTTTTAACGATAACGGACTTCCCTTTTCCTCCGCAAGATTCACACTTATCTCCAAATATATTCACTCCGCGTCCTTGGCAATCTCTACATTGTTCTTTGTTAATTGTATTCTTAGGTTTGTCGCTTTTTGCTACCGGTTCACTCGAATCCACTCCGCCTTTGCCTTCCAACCAATTTCTTATTTCCTCCAAAGAAGGCATTATTTTCCTAGAAAGAATTACCAATACTTGATGTTAATATTTTATTAACTCCGATATCAACGGATGTGTTATCTGTATCTATTCGAACTTTCCTAAATCGAATCCTGTGGAAAGCCCTTTCGTATTCCTTTCGAAGTCTTTCGTATTCAACGCGATTAGGACACCATCTTCCTTCGCATCTCTTCTTGGCTACTTCATAAGTAGCATCTAGCCAAACATAAATTATAGGAAGCTTACCCCCTCCTATAATTCCCATCCAGAATTCCAAAAGCCGACGCGCGTTACCTTTTTCTTTATACCAACCATCTAAGTGTCCATAAACCCTTCCGTATGCTATTGCGGATGTTATTGTTCTATCTAATATCGCTTCGACTTGGAAGGATTGAATGAAATCTGCCATAAAAATATCATCTACGTGCGTATTTATTGGAACTCTAAGCGCATCAAGTTCTTTTCGTAATTCGCCCTCCGAACTACCCCAGTGCAATTCCTTGTTAGAAGAACGAAAAACTCTACAAACATTTACATTCAATTCTTCGCTCAATTTGTAAGAATATGTAGTTTTCCCGCTTCCGTTCGTTCCATCCAACATCAAAATCATCAAAAACTTCCTTCCGCGTCATATAACATATCACAAAGAATTTCTTTCATTACGCTTAATCCTCCCCTCCATTCGTCAATAGTCATATTCAACGGAGGTGTAATCTTTACGGGATTATCTCTAAAAGCTCCTATAACCAAGCGCTTTTCCAAACATCGTCGAGAAAACTCCTTAGCTCTTCCGTGTATCATATCAAACGCGATAAACATCCCGACTCCTCGAACATTTTCAATTTCAGTAATCATACGTAAATCGCCCATCATAACATTCCCGTTGTTTACGACTCTTCCCAAATTGTGTTTTAACCATTCAAACATTACAGTAACATGACACAAAGCCGGAGGACTTCCTCCGAAAGTAGTGAAATGCGTACCAGGCGTAAACGCTTTTGCCACTTCATCATCTGCTAATGTTGCTGCTACCGGGAATCCCATTCCGAATCCCTTCGCCAACGTAAGGATGTTTGGCTTAACTCCTATTGATTGCGCGTATGTATAATCTCCAGTCCTTCCGCAACCCGTTTGTATCTCGTCAAATATAAAAAGCGTTCCGCTTTCGTCACATCTACGCTTAAGCTCTTTCAAATATTCAATATCGTACAACCTAACATCATTATTTCCAAAAACTGGTGATATCATTACGGCTGCCGCCAATTCAAAATCAATATCGTCCAAATCTACAAATTTTTTGTAACCAAACGGAAACGGTTCGAAACCCTTGTAATGGTAATACGGTCCGTCCGATGCCGCCAACGCTCCGTATGTCCTTCCGTGGAAAGAATCTTTAACAGACCATATTTCGTTTTTGGTTGGCGTTGTGGAAACTTTCGGCCTTCTATCCGACTGATACTTCCTAGCAAGTTTTATAGCTGTTTCTATCGCTTCAGTTCCGCTATTACAAAAGAATATGCGATCCATTCCTACGGCAGAACAAACTATTTCGGCAACCTCGTCCCTCAATTCATTGTCAAAGAGATTTAGGGAATGTAATCCGAAATTCGCCGACGTCTCTAAAGCCAATACGTGTTCTTCGCAACCATGCCCTAGGGACGCCGTTCCTGAATCCGTGAAGAAATCTAGATAAGGTTCTTCTTTTCCTACATTATTCTTTGCGAAAAAATACGGACCTGACCCAAAGGTTGTCTTCAAACCACCGCGCGGTTCTATTGTATCCATTAAACGTCTCATATTTCACTTTTCCTCCCTGTAAACGGATCTCTTCCCCAGAAGCTTCCGTATTGCAACGCCCTCGATCTCATTTCGTTCACCATAGGAACATCTTCTATCTTTTTAGGAATACAACCGTTGTAATGGTGGTAATTCAAATGCAACGGACAAGGCGGCAGTTTGTCCGAACCATCCAAACGCCTTCTACATTCTTCCATATACAAACATTCTTTAAACGAATCGCCATTAATACAAGGCGGCGTGATAAATTCCCGAAATATCGGATGAATCTTTGTAGCCAATTCGTTTATCATCCCTCGTATAACCGGCCCCCATATTCCCAACTGTAATATAAAACACCCTCGTTCGCCTACGATATGCTGGAGCGCTCCAATGTTGAGCTTCCAACTGATACGATGTTGCGCTCCCAACGGTATAACTTCTCTTGCGTCTTCCATCGGTATTCCGTATACATTTACTAATCGATTATACGCTCCTTGTATTTCTTTCATCGTATCTTTATAATCCGCAAGCGCTGCAGAATTATTACGAATCGTTTCCGGCACTCGATACATTCCATCGCGCGCAAAACTCCCCATATTTTGAATTCTCATTGATTGCGACCACCATGAACTACTCGCGAGGTTTGGGATAACGTCCATTACCATATCGACACCGACTCTTTCCGGGGATGGAAGCGTTCCTATTCTATGTCTAACGGCTTGTTCCCTCCAACTTACAGAAACGCCTTCAATCATAAAAACGAAATCAACGTGTTCGCCAACAGGAATCTTTTGCGCGATTACCGCGCGGAAAAGCTCTTCGACCTCTTTCGGACCAACTTGTTCTTTTATCTCTTCCGGCGTCCTCAATCGGCCTTCAGTCTTCGAAGCTTCCCATACCGCATACACAGTTTCCAAAGGATTGTTCGTACATGACATCAACGTTACTTTCGGTTCCATTTCGTTCTCCTTTCAACTCGGCTTGCCTATCGTATTTACAATTTCTCGCCAGTTATTGACCCTTTTAACCAACTCGCCTTCAGCAACGCCCTCGTTATAAGGATAAGACAAAAGAAGCACTTTAACGCCCAACTCCGACACTTCTACAACGTGCTTTTCTCTATCTTCTACTAAATACGACGGTTTAGCAGGGAATACATATTCGTATATCGCTTCCGCTTTGTCTTTGTTAAATAACAACAAATCATATTCTATTCCGTATTTTTTAAACCAACACACGGTATCCGCATATATCCTAGAATATTGCCAATGAGGCCTGGCTGTTATCAATACGATTTTCCATCCATACGACCTCAATTCTCTAAGGCCTTCTACTGCTCCGGATACCGGTTTAAGATTCAAGAAACCTCCCTCTCGGTAAAAAGTCTCTTTCAAACTCTCCAACATATCCACCAATTTATCCGTCATCCCTTCGACCGCTCCGCCGCGCGCCGCTTTCAAATTCTTATCCCAATCCGTCAAATCGGCAATAACATTGTCTACATCGAACAATATAACCTTGGTGTTTCTCTCAAGTTCAAGACGTTCTCCTTTTGCTTTGTCTCTTATTACTTCCGTTTTACGGAGAAATGCTTCGTAAACATCTTCATCAGTAAGTCCATACAACTGTCCTATCGCTATTGCGTACTTAATTACATCCACAATAGCCTCTGCAACGTTCTCTTTGTCTATTTTAGGAGATTTTAAAATATGCGCCTTATAATGCGTAGAACACCTGGCAAGTTTCGATGATTCCTCATACAGCCCCAATACCAATTCTTTAGATACATCATCCTTTCTTGTATCGGACATCGCTTTGGGATCCATGCTGAAATCTATTTGTTGTTTGTATTGTTCTTTCCACATTCCGCGGAGTTTGCAAATCATATTGTCCACCTTTTAGATAACGAAATCGCTCTTTCCAATGTCACATCCACCGTCATCCTCGGTTCCCACGCTGCGAACCTTCCAACTAAAACAACGTTATTTGGAACTTTTATTTCCCCATCCAACGGAAGAAGATGACCTTTAAGATTCTCGCGTAAGCTTTTCATGTACCACCCGTCTTTAAATAAAAAATTAAGATCAGAATGTAGCCTCTCATCGTCTAAATCGCCGTTTGCCTCAATAGCATAATTCCCTTCATCGGGAGATAAACGATGTATACAATCGGCAGGAGTGTAAGGCGTATAAACGTAATCCCATTTAGCGTAATGGTCACGAACGCATTCTATTATCGCTATATTAAGTTTCATAGCAACGGAATCGGGTATTTCGTAATTAGTTACACGCTTTATTATCCAAAGCGGAATGGTTAATACCATATAATCAAAATCTACTTTTGTAGAATTATCAAAAAATGCTTTATTTCCAACCACGGCAACCAAAGAAGACTTAACAATTTTACAATTATTAGATAAAACGGTTATCAATTCTTCAAAATCACATCGAATTGCTTTTTTTGATTTAGAATTCGCCGGATCATTCATCGCTTGCGAACCAAAACTTCCAGGTTCCATTCTTCTCGTTTTGCGATAATGATCTCCGCATACTCTTATTGCGTCGCCTTTATCGAGTTTTTTAAGAAATTGCGGATATTTCCTGACTTCGCCTCTCAACAATATTCCGCCTTTTATATTGTAATCGCCCCAAGCAACACCGATACTATCTAAGAATTTTTCCATTGTTGGAGTTTGTTGTATGTATTTTAAACCTCCCGTAAGGAATTCTCCTCCAATATTGTTTGGCTCGTATACCGTAACATTCGCGCCTCGCCTAGAAAAAATAGTTGCGCAAATCAAACCAGAAATTCCTCCACCAATTATTATTATCTTTTTCATGTCAACACAATAAAAGAAGATGGCGTCCCCGGAGAACGCTTGGGGACGCCATCGAATACCACGCCGGATATACGATAGCTAGGCGGACTATCACCCAGACGGTGGTAATTTTATTTTACCTCTTTTTATCAATTTCGCGATAGTCTGTGCGACTATTGCCGCGCCTTCCATTCCCATGCCAATACATATCGATTTAAATCGTCCATTATCAACCGGCCTGGGACGTATTATCTTTAGCGTGTCCTTGCATATGCTCGTGAAATCTGATACGCTCGCCGGAAGTTCTATGTCGTAAGTCATCGTTCTAGGTTTCAATCTCAACAAAACAATAGGAATACCCAAAACTCCGGGTTGTTTGAAATATATGCTTATATATTTGCTTGTTTTCCTTCTATCGATAACATAAAATCTTCCGGGTTTAACTACGCCCCTTGGCGGCGTGAATTTATAAATTTCCAAATTTTCTATAAAGTGCATTTTAAAATGTTCGAAAATTGAATCTAAAACATTTTTTCTTGCTCTTGCTTTTGCCCGGAATCTTCTTACGGCGACGCGCCGCGCCCTCTTGAGAGGAATTCTCTTATGCGGCGAAATTGTTTGTTTCTCCGTTCCTTCTTCTATATTGTATTTTTTTACAAGAGAATCGCACCAATCCATAAACGCTTTTCTACCTCGTAATGGATATCCGCTGTATTCTCCGCCTCCAGGACTTTTTTCATCAAGAACTAATTCAATATGTTGTTCGTAGGTTTCACCAGTTTCACGGATATGTTTTCTAAACGCTACACACCTATCTCTCCACGAACAGCATCTCATTTGCAAATCGGTTCCGGATGGAGATCCATCGCAATTAACATCTCCTTTTTCGTACTCCCCTACGCAAAATGGAACGCACATCTTCTTAGGCATCTTTTAGCAACTCCTTCTGCCATTTCCTATACCATTTCATAGGGATGTGTTCTTGTGCGTCTTTAAAAGAGGAACCGAAAACGGCCCCAGTAAGCGGATTAAATCTACCTTCGGCAACCACCGTGTAATATTCCCTTCCGCGTTTAATTGTAATAACAGCTCCCCATTCGTACCATTTTATCATGCGAGAACAGATAGGAGAACCATTCTCGTCCTTTTCTTTTCCTTCGACGTACTCGCTAGGCTTGCTCTGTCTTGAATTCAAACATCTTTTCTTGAAAATTTCCCTTTTAAACTCTAAGTCTTCCACGTTTCCTTTTTTAATATGCACCTTAGGCCACCTTTTATCTACTACCATATTATCCAAAACTCCGATGAATCTAGAATCATATCTTGCCATTTCAAGAAAAAGCCTTCTTACTTTGTAAAGAGACCATCCTACGGCATTTTTATTTATTCCAAGATACTTCCCTATTTGCTCGGGAGTTATATCGAAATTTTCATCTAATATGAGCTTTCCGTCTTCACCTCTGTAAACGAAATCTTCGCCATCAATATACAACATGTCGAGAAAATCAGAAGACGGATGTACCTTGCATCTAAATACTTTTCTATCCATACCGGTCAACGTATTGTACATTTTCATAGCAAATTTACCAAGTTCCGATTTCGTTGCTTCGTTATTTATTTTATTATCTGGAAGATTGGAGATATCCGGTATATCGTATTTTTTGTAATCATTATCCGAATCAGAAGATATCATAGCGTCCAAAGATATTGGAAACAACGGCCTACTAATTTTATTTCCCTTTTCGTCAACGTCTTCGACGTGCGGGACTTTGCTCTTAAGCATTGCTTCCCAAGCCATTCCGCAATAACAATTTTTTACAACCTTCCAAACGTAAGGCCCTATTTCTCCGTTATTCCTTTTAACGTCGACTCTTGCCAGAGCCACAACTACAGCCGTCCTTCCCTCTTGTAGTGCGTCTTCATAATCTATCGACGGAATAGCGGAAGAAATCCTATATGATTGCCTCTTTAGATACGGGAGTATTTCCGCTTCTGTTTTATTATACGCTTCCAACAACTTTTCATCACACCTAAAATCTTTCGGAAGTTTGTCTATTTGCATTTGCGTTCTCCTTGCCTAGACGCATTCACGCGTTATTTTTCCTTCTTCTATTAATCAACATATTTTTTATAGCTTTATACACTTCAATTGCGAATTTATCCAGTTTGTATACAATAATATGTTCGGCGCCATTTTTTTCGTTATAAAAAAACTTCACCGAATCCGTCATAATTCCTATCCCTAAAACTTCTATTCCGGAAGAAGTTATTTTTTTAATGGAATCAAACAAATGTTTTTCCAGTTTATTTCTATCAACACTCGAACAAGCTGGCATACCGTCGCTAATTACAATAAGTATTTTCCTATCTTCATTCCTATCGAGAAGCCGTTTCGATACAGCAAGAACGGCTTCTCCATCCGTATTATTTCCGCTGCCGCTTATGTGATTTAGACGATATTTACATTTCCCAAATTTTTCTTCGTGGCTTTTGAAAACCACGTATTCAATAGGATCAGTTCTAGTCGTTCCAGGTTCTAATGGAACGTTTTTAGTCCATTTATTGTGAAAGCCTATAATTTCGAAAACAATATTCAAAGCGCTGAATGTTTCTCCCAAAGCGATAGCGGACAATTTAGCATATCGCGCTTTGCTTCCGGTGTCTCTTCCATTCCCCATAGAGCCGCTAAGGTCTATCAAAATGCTAATTGCCGTGTTTAAAGCTTCGCCTTCTACTGATTTTTTGAAGACGTCTTTGTCTCCAACACAAACACGATGCAAAGAACGCCTATCCAACTTACCATGTCTTTTTGATCTTTCTATAACAACCGCCATTTTGCCGCGAATTACTCCAAGCAATTTCCCTTTCAAACCTTTTATTTGGCTATTAACGCGCTCTTTATCCAACGAATAAAGCTTAGAATGATACGCAAAATCGCTAATTTCTTGTTTAATCCAATTATCAGCAGAAAGTACATAAGGATTGGGTATGTACCTATCATTATTAATTGAATCGCCTAAAGCTTCTCTATTTATCTCTTCTTTCAGAGAATTCATATGATCATCTTCATCCGAATCGAAATCTGAATTCTCCGCCGCTTTCAACGCCTCTTCAAGATCTTTATCGTTTAAATTTTCAATAATAGCTTTACCGCCCGTTACATCGTCGCTCTCGTCCCCGTCCCCGTCGCTCTCTTCCCCGT
>Ga0307425_1000212_pt1 | contig 36451 bp, 32 predicted proteins | sample SalMarWE160330MG_FD_202152 | JGI IMG/M metagenome (GOLD analysis project Ga0307425, IMG submission 202152) | Salt marsh sediment microbial communities from the Plum Island Ecosystem LTER, Massachusetts, United States - WE1603-30 | ecosystem: Environmental > Aquatic > Marine > Intertidal zone >... | reverse complement strand
TTGAGCGTAAAAATACAAATATTACACGTAATAGTTGACGCCTTCGAAGCGTTAGCTCCTGTCTCCATTATGTGAGGCTCGTTGTGGGTCGAGAGCTTGGCGTCCGCCTAGTCCGCGAAGTGCCAGAAGAAGGGGATATTTGAGGGCGCGTACATTGCGTTATCGATGAGAACGACGGAGCAGCATCGCTGTGGCGCTGCACGATACCGATGCTTCGGGCAGATCGCCGAGAATGGCTCCCACGGCCTCAGGAATAGGGGTTATTGGGGTTTGTAACCGAGGCCGCTAGATCATCCCTAGGACGATCCCTGCAAGGAGCGCGAATGATGCCAAAGCCATGATGACATTCACGGTACCGGTAAGCCCCATTTTATCGGGTGTCACGTCGCGGTAATTTTTACGCGGTAGCCCGGCAGCGGCTTGGAAATTGAAGGTAGCATTCATCGTAATGCCTCTTGGGGGGAAACGTCGCAGGCGATGTTTCGTGCACTGGCAACCGCCGAACCACGCTCCCACAAGGGGGGCGCTTTGGGTGCTGATTTTCGGGAAAGGGGGCGTGCACGAATTTGGCACGGAGTCTTTACCGCCAGGGTCCGGCCTGCCAGTGATAGTCACATGGGTCTCGACTGAGGGTATTACAAGTAAAACGCGTTAATTGACTATATCACCGGGTATGCGGCCGCTGACCTAGCGGGAGCCCGACATTAAGGCCCGGTTTGGCGATGTCTGCTTACCCTCGAAAGCGGACATTCTCAGCGTCGGAATTGACGTCTGTTAAGTGCCATAAGCGGACATTAGTACCCTCTGCTAAGCTCTGGCTCGCGTCTGTAGTAGCTCGGTGAGAAGCCGGTCCATCGCTGAAACGCCCGGGTGAAGCTGGCGATGTCGCTGTAACCGAGGGAAAGTGCGATGGAGGTGATCGAGTGGGAGGACCCGCCGATGAGATCGAGCGCGCGTTCCATCCGCGTCTGCTCGACCAGATAGCGATAGGTCCGGTTTTCGTGCGCCAGCCGGCGTTGCAGCGTGCGCGCGCCGATGCCGAAAAGTCGCGCGGCGCCGTCGATGTCCACGGCACAGTCCATCAGGCGAAGCCTGACGATCTCCCGTGTGGCGTCAACCTGGTTGCGCGGCGGCTGCTCATCGGCGACCTGCCGCAAATCGCGCAAGGTGATGACCTGTTTCGGTGGAATGGGAACGAGCGCAGGCCGGTCGAGCAGGCCGGAAGCAAAGACCACCGCGTTGGTGGGCGCCCCGAAAACGACCGGAGCGCCAAACGCCTCCTCCAGCTCGCGCCAGCGGCGGGGCCGGTCGTACTCGACTTCAATCCGTAGCGGCGCCCAAGCGTTTCCCAGATATCGACGCAGGCCCGCCAGCATCGGCTTGAGGACGTGATCGGCATGATGCCGCCGCCCCACCTCGATCGCTTCGACGACACGGTATCCCCACCACACCGATCCGTTCGAAACCGAAACGCTGAACTCGGTCCCCGACTGCTGGTAGCCGACCGCGCGCATCGAACGCCGCAGCAATGTGCGCACGTCGCCGGCAGCCAGCATGTATTTGACAGCGGGACCGTAATCTTCCGGCCGCATGGCGTTGCCGAGGCCGATCCCGAAGAACTCGTCGCCCAGCTCGCTTGCCGCACGCTCGATCACTGCCATCAGGCTGCGCAGCGGCAATTTGCGGTTCTGATCCTGGGCGATATCGACCGGCACGCCTTCCGCGTTGAAAACGCGCGCGATCGCCGGCGTTCCCCGCGCCGCTTCGAGCATGCGCGGAAGGGGGCCGAGACCCCTGGCGATGGTGAAGGACGGCGCGGTCATCGAAGCGAAGCCTGACCCTCTGTCGCAAAATATCAAGCGCACGGCAACGCGGGAGACTAGGATCCGGCCCCACGTGCCGTCGCCGAAATTTTAATCATACCGGCCGCCATGCCAATGAATGAACGCGCGGCCGGGATAGGCGTTGATTATGACACGGGACTTTAAGAGACTTAGCGGTCATTTTTGCCCAGGAGGATGCGATGAATAAGATCTCTTTAGCGGGCGCAATGGTTATCGTCGCCCTGGCCGCGGTGGGAGCGATGTCTCCGGCCGTGGCTCAAGACAAGAAACCCAACATCTTGTTCATCATGGGCGACGACATCGGCTGGATGCAGCCGAGCATCTATCATCGCGGGCTGATGGTGGGCGAGACGCCGAATATCGACCGCATCGGCCGCGAAGGCGCGATCTTCACCGACTATTACGCCGAGCAGAGCTGCACGGCGGGGCGTACCGCCTTCTTCACCGGCATGCAGCCGGTGCGCGCCGGCATGACCCTGCCGGAAATTCCCGGCGCCCCGTCTTACCTTCAGCCCGGCACGCCTGCACTCGCCAAGTTCCTGCTCGATCTCGGCTACTCAACCGGCGAATTCGGCAAGAACCATCTTGGCGACCATGCAGACTCGTTGCCCACCGCGCACGGCTTTCAGGAATTCTGGGGCTATCTCTATCACTTAGACGCGATGCAGGGAGTGAGCTTCCCCGACATCAATAAATCCCCGACCGAGCAGGCTGTCGCCCCACCGTGTAAGAACACGCCGGTTCCGGGCCTCGATCCGGTGCCTGGCGCGATCGATCCGAAGGACGGGCTATGCATGACACCGCCCCGGCCGGTGCTCCATTGCACCTCGTCTGACGGTACTGGAAAAAACCAGAGCTGCAAGGACGAGGGGCCGCTCACCTTGGAACGGTCGAAGACGGTGGATGAGGAGATCTCGACCCAGCTCATCGACTTCCTCGATCGCAACGATCCCGAGAAGACCGGCAAGCCGTTCTTCGTCTGGTACAACCCGGCGCGCATGCACATCACCACCGTACTCTCCGACAAGTACATGGCCATGGTGGGCGAGCCCGGCGGCAAGGACTGGGGCGTCAACGAAGCCGGCATGAAGCAGATGGACGACAATATCGGCTATGTGCTCAAGAAGCTCGAGGACATGGGCGAGCTCGACAATACCATTGTCGTGTTCACCACCGATAACGGTGCCGAGACGATCACTTTCCCCGACGGCGGCACAACGCCCTTCCAAGGCGGCAAGCTGACCACCTGGGAAGGCGGCATGCGCGCGCCGCTGGTCGTGCGCTGGCCGGGTAAGATCGAGCCAGGCACGGTGAAGAACGACACCTTCGCATCGCTCGATTGGCTGCCCACATTTGTTGAAATTGCCGGCGGTCCCAAAGGCAACGAATTGAAGACGCAGATCGAGAAGGGCGAATATCCCGGCATCGTCAAAACCACACTCGATGGCGTCAATCAGATCGAATACCTAACTGGCAAGTCCGACAAGTCGGCCCGCGATCATTTCTTGTACTGGTCCGGCAAGGTCCCGTCGGCGGTCCGCTACAAGAACTGGAAGATGTATTTCTCCATGGTGTCGCAGAGCCCAAGTGGCTTTGTCGCTGGCGCCTTGCCATATCATTGGACCCAGGTCGTCAATATCAAGCGCGATCCCTTCGAGACGTCCATTGGCGCTCACACGAAGACGCTTATGGGTGTGGGCGGCGCGATCGCCGCACCGGTCACGGCCTACCAATATGACTGGAACATGCTGCCCATCGGTCAGGCGCTGTGGCTGAAACATCTTGAGACCTACGTCAAGTTCCCGTCGCTGCAGAACCCGGCTAGCTACAATCTGGATCAGGTGATGCAGCAAGTCAGGGAAATGAAGACGTCAAGTCACGCCGGTCATTAGCGGGCCGAGCCGATAGCAAACGGGCGCTCAGCGATGGGCGCCCGTTCTACGCAAGCTCCTAATGTTTGTTCCAGAGAGGCTGACATGAGATCCGATCTTCGAATTGTCGTGCTGGCACTGGTTACAGGTCTCGCCTTCAGTGCCCAAGCCCTCGCCCAGACCGATCCGCTGCCGTCATGGAATGACGGCAATGCCAAGCAGGCGATCGTCGAATTCGTGACCGCCACCACAACGGAGGGCGGCAAGGACTTCGTCGTGCCCGCTGACCGGATCGCCACCTTTGACCAGGACGGAACCACCTGGGTGTCTCACCCGGTCTATGGGCAGGCGATCTTCGCGCTCGACCGGCTGCACGAAATGGCGCCGGAGCATCCCGAGTGGAAGGACACCGAGCCTTACAAAACCGTGCTCACCGGCGATAAGGCCGCAATGGCGAAATTCACCGAGAAGGACTGGATGGAAATCGTCGCCGTGACCCATGCCGGCATGAGCACCGCGGAGTTCGAGAAGATCGTCGCCGATTGGCTGCCGAAATCGGAGAACCCGGTGTTCAAGAAGCCGGTCACCGATCTCGTCTACCGGCCGATGATCGAGGTCATGGAGTATCTTAGGGCGAACGGCTTCCGCACTTATATCGTCACCGGCGGCGGACAGGAATTCGTGCGCGTCTACTCGGAGAAAGTCTACGGCATTCCGGTGGAGCAGGTGGTGGGATCGAGCATCGTCACGAAATACCAGGAGAAGAACGGCGTTCCCGTCCTCGAACGGGACCCGAAAGCGTTCTTCATCGACGACGGTCCGGGCAAAGCCGTTGGCATCAACCTCTTCATCGGCAAGCGTCCGCTCATCGCTTTCGGCAACTCCGACGGCGACCGTGAGATGCTGGAATGGACGACCGCCGGCGACGGCGCACGGTTGGGCCTGCTCGTGCTGCACGACGATGGGAAGCGCGAATTGGCTTACGGTCCGGCCAAGGGTCTGCCCGATACCAAGGTGGGGACGTTTTCCCAGTCGCTCTACGACGAGGCGCAGAAGAAAGGCTGGGTCGTGATCAGCATGAAGAACGACTGGAAGCGAATCTTCGCGTTCGAGGAATAGCGGATGAGCCACGGCAGTGGCCGCAACAGGAGATGTGTCATGATCGCGCCTTGGATGAAACGCCTTGCTTGCGCTGCCGTGTGGCTCGCTCTTATGCCTACCCAGCCATTGCTTGGGCAGGACTCGGCTTCGACGCCGAATATCCTTGTCATCATGGCCGACGACATCGGCTACTGGAACATCAGCGCTTACAATCGCGGCATGATTGGCTACCGCACACCCAATATCGATCGCATCGCCAACGAGGGCGCGATCTTCACAGACTATTATGGTCAACAATCCTGCACCGCCGGCCGCGCTGCCTTCATCACGGGCCAAAGCCCAATGCGCACCGGCCTTCTGAAGGTCGGACTGCCGGGGGCAAAGGAAGGACTTTCGGCCGAGGACCCAACGCTTGCCGATCTGCTCAAGCCGCAGGGCTACGTGACCGGACAATTCGGCAAGAACCATCTGGGCGACCGCAACGAATTCCTGCCGACCGTGCATGGCTTCGACGAGTTCTTCGGCAACCTCTACCACCTCAATGCCGAAGACGAGCCTGAGCATCCCGACTATCCCAAGAACACAGAGTTCAGGCTGAAATTCGGCCCGCGTGGCGTCATGAGATGCACGGCCACAACCGTAGGTGACCCGGAACAAGACCCGCGGTTCGGCAAGATGGGCAAACAGAATTGCGAGGACACGGGCCCGCTCGACAAGAAGCGCATGGAGACGGTGGACCAAGAGTTTCTCGCCGCCACGCTCGACTTCATCGACCGTGCCAACAAGGCCAAGAAACCGTTTCTTGCGTGGTTCAATCCGAGCCGCATGCATATCTGGACGCGCCTCAAGCCCGAGTCCCAAGGAAAGACGGGGCTGGGCATCTATCCCGACGGCATGGTGGAGCACGACGCCGATGTGGGCACGCTTCTGAAAAAACTCGACGACCTCGGCATCGCCGACAACACCATCGTGATCTATACGACCGACAACGGCGCCGAGACATTTTCCTGGCCCGATGGCGGCACCACACCGTTCCGCGGGGAGAAGAACACCAACTGGGAAGGCGGCTACCGTGTGCCTGCGCTGATCCGGTGGCCCGGTGTGGTCGAGCCGCGCAGCGAGATCAACGCCATCTTCTCGGCGGAAGACTGGGTACCGACCCTCGTGGCAGCCGCTGGCAATCCCGGCATAAAGGAGAAACTCCTCGGGGGTTACGAGGCCGGCGGCACAACATTCAAGGTGCACCTCGACGGCTATGACCAGCGTGACCTGCTCGCTGGCAAGGGCTCCGACAAGCGCCGCGAGTTCTTCTACTGGACCGATGACGGCAACTTCGCCGCCCTTCGATACGATCAGTACAAGTTGGTGTTCCTGGAGCAGCAGGCCCATGGCCTCGAGGTGTGGATGCAGCCATTGGTTCCGCTGCGCGCACCAAAGATTTTTAACCTGCGTTCTGATCCCTTCGAGCGCGCCGAGCACGAGGCCGGCGCATACGACACGTGGTTCGTCGAGCACCTCTTCGTGCTCGTTCCGGCCCAGACGATTGTCGGCAAGTACCTGGCCACCTTTCAGGAGTTCTCGCCGCGGCAGGAGCCAGGCAGCTTCTCGGTCGACCAGGTCATGGAGAAACTGACGAAGAAGCAGCCAGGCAGCCGCTAAGAAGTCAGCGTAGGAGGACCAGTGGTGTGCGCATGTCCGCGTGACATCAGCGCGCTGACTGGTGATGTCCGCTCTGTCCTCCAACGAGGACAATCCGAACTCCAAAATCGACGTCCGCTACGTGCCAGGAGCGGACTTCAATTTGAGTTATTTGATTTTTGGCGATGATGATTCGGCCTCCTCTTCCTGCTTAAGTCGCATAGCAGGGGCACGTGCCTCCGCTCTCGTGCTTGCGGCCACAACGAGTGCTGCCGCCGCCCGGGCTCGATCTAAGTCCTGCGTTTTTAACCGATGAAGAGTGGCCGCGCTTTCCTTCTGGCGCCGTTTAGCCTCACTTCGATCGAACCGCTCATTTTTCGAAAACAGACCGCCGACGATACGACCAATCTTGGCGACAAAGGTCGAGACCACGAAGTAGCGACTGGCCATTAGTAGTCCTTTGCGGGCGTCCGCCGCGAAGATGTCGGGTGGCGGAGCCAAGAATCTCCAGCCTTCCTGCCGTTCTCGACGAGGAGCGCGGACGCTCACAGCTTGGAGGCGACTAACTCCGAATGACCGTACCGCCAAGCAAAAGCCCCGAAAGTCTCCTCTCAGGGTTTCCGACGCAAACTGGACCGGTACCTTCGGATAGGCACCGGCCGACAGCCTTGCTCGGCTCCTACCAAAGCGAGTTAAAAACCTTGGCGGCTCCGACCTTGGTCGTTTTGCATTTTCCCGTCCACGCTTTCCATGCGGCAAAATCCTTCCAACTGGCCTTGGCCTGCTTGAAGTGATCCACAACGCCCTCATCGCTGTTGTAGACTTCCGTCAAGCAAAAGACCGTATTCCCAGTAGGCTTGGAAGCCAGATCAAACGGCTCCGAGAGCTCCGGCGTCTTGGAAACATCATAGCTCAAGAGCGCCTTTGGCCCCTCGCGGTGGTGGGTTCCCTTCATCCAATCAATGTGACTGCGATAGATCCGGTCTCCCTCAGCAACTTGATCGGGGGGACAAATAGAAGTCACCAGGAACCGTATTTCGTTTGTTTTTGCCATGTGAGTTCTCCTAAAAAGTTTCATGTCATGCAGGCGATTTTCTCGCAGGCTGGGAAGCCGCGAGACTGGAGGGGTGCGGGTTGTCTGGTGTGCTGAGATTTTCGGGAAAGAGGCGTGCACGAAAATCGGCACGGTAGTCTTTACCGCCAGCGCCTAGGTTCCGGCGTGCCAGTGGACAAACTGTCTGCTCAATATTGGGCTAATGCAAGTTATTTGTGAAAAAGGATCTGACCAACATCATAATTTTGATGTCTGATTTCTGCTTTGGGTCAAAACCAGACATAGACGAGCGGATTCAAATGTCTGCTTTGCCCCCGTTGTGGGACATGTTCCGCGCCCAGTCTTTCTCGTGCTGGGTGCCAGAAAATCCGCCTCACAGGATGGCTATTTCCGGGCTTTTCGCGTGTAATGGAGTCGTGTTCGGTATAGGTGGCTTCGAGCCCCCGCAACCAATCAGAATGTACCGCCGCCTCCTGATCGTCTCGGGCGCTCGGTGTGCCGCCGGTGGCGCTCGGCAAGCGGCCCTCACAACGAAGACGCACATTGCGCTCGCAATCCGCAGAGGCCAGCCAGAACGGTCACCGAATGAATGCCCTCTATCGTGTTTTGGTTGCGGACGCCATTCATGCTGAAGGCCGCGCGCTGCTCGCAAACGATGCTAGATTTCGCGTTGACGTGGAGACCGGCCTTGACGAGCCAGGACTGATCGCACGCATTCCCGATTACGACGCCCTTATCGTCCGCTCCAAGACCCGTGTGACGCGCCCGGTCATTGCCGCTGCAACGCGGCTGAGGGCGATCGGCAGGGCGGGGATCGGCGTCGACAATATCGACCTGGGCGCGGCGACGGAGCGTGGTATCGTGGTGTTCAATACGCCCGACGCGAATGCCACGACCACGGCCGAGCTGACCCTTGCGCATTTGCTCTCTTTGAGCCGCCATCTGCCGCGGGCCGACCGCTCGGTCCGGCAGAATGAGTGGCAGCCAGCGCGCTATTCCGGGGTGGAGCTCGCCGGCAAGACCATCGGTATCGTCGGTTTCGGAACGATCGGACGCTTGGTGGCAAGGCGCTGCATCGGGCTCAACATGCGCGTTCTCGCCCACGATCCGTTTGTCGCACCGGAAATCATGGAGCAATCCGCCGCCGAACCCAGCGAGCTTGACGTGCTTCTAGCGAATGCAGACTACGTCACCCTTCATTGCCCGCTGACCGACAAGACTCGCCACCTGATCGATGCGGCGCGACTCGCCGCGATGAAGAAAGGGGCGCGGATCATCAACTGTGCCCGGGGTGGGCTCGTTGACGAAGCGGCCTTGGCTGATGCGCTCAAACGCGGGAATATCGCCGGCGCGGCGCTGGACGTCTATGAGCAGGAGCCGCCCACGGCCTCACCGCTCTTAGCGCTCGACAGCGTGGTGCTCACGCCTCATCTTGGGGCCTCCACCGAAGAGGCACAACAGGCTGTGAGCATCTCCATCGCGCAGAACGTGATCGCGTTCCTCGCAACGGGTGCGGCCGAAACCGCCTTGAACCTCCCCCGTGTCACGTCGGACCAACTCGCGCGGACGGTCCCCTATCAGCGGCTGGCCTATGCCCTTGGCAGGTTCGTAGGCTCAATCTGCGAAGATCCCATTTCCGAGCTCGTGGTTCGTCTGTTCGGCCGCGTTGCCGAGCTCGATTCGAGGCCTATCACGGCGGAAGCCCTGGTCGGACTTCTGAGCCGGCGCATGACAGGCCGCGTCAATCGTGTCAATGCCGGCCATCTCGCCAATTCACAAGGTATTGAAGTCAGGGAATCTCGAACGGAGAACGCAAGGGACTTCGTGTCGCTCGTCGAGATTTGCGCTGTTACAGGCAACAAGAGCACCACCGTCGCTGGAACCCTGCTCGGCGAGAGCCACGCGCGGCTGGTGCGCATCGACGACTACGATGTGGAGGCCGTGCCGGAAGGGCATTTCTTGTTCACACGCCACCATGACCAACCGGGTGTCATCGGTGCGCTTGGCGGGATTTTGGGCCGGGAAAACATCAACATCTCTCGTATGCATGTCGGCGTCGGCGAAAATTCCGAAAACGCGATCGCTTTAATCAGCACGTCCGCCCCACTATCGGCGAGTGCCTTGGCTGAAATCCGAGCGCTGCCGCCCATCGAAAAGGCGGTGGAATTCGAGCTGTGAGGCGGGAGGTGCCAAACTTCGACATCGTCTGCTTCGACTGCGACAGCACGTTGAGCCGCATCGAGGGGATCGACGAGCTCGCCAGGCGCGCCGGAGTCGAGGCGGAAGTCGCACCGCTCACGGCTGCCGCCATGGCAGGATCGCTTTCCCTGGATGCCGTTTACGCGCGGCGCCTTTCTTTGGTTCGTCCCGACCGCGCTGCGATTAAATGGCTCGGCCGGCGCTATGTCGAGGAGGTGGTGCCAGGTGCCCGCGAGACGATCGCGGCCCTCACTCACGCCGGCAAATCCGTGCATATCGTGAGCGGTGGCTTGCGACCGGCCTTGCAGCCGCTCGCCGATGCCCTGGGAATTTCGCGGACCAGGATTCACGCCGTTGACGTCATGTTCGCGGACGGCGGCTCCTATAGCGGCTTCGACCGTGAATCGCCGCTCACTCAGCCGGACGGGAAGGCCGTTGTGTGCCGCGCGCTGGCGGCAGGCCGCTATTCGGTGGCGCTGGTGGGCGATGGCGCGAGCGATCTCGCCGCCCGCGCGGCGGGCGTTTTCGTTGTCGGTTTCGGCGGGGTCACGCGCCGCGAGGCATTGGTTAGCGGTGCCGACGCCTTCGTTGCAGGCCCGGATTTGACGGCCGTTCTCGGCACGTTGTTAGCGCCCGGGGAACTTAATCTTTGCGCAGTTCATATGAGAGCGCGCCAGACGGGCAACGCTTGACCTGTTCGACAATTTCGGCTTCAGATCATTCGGAAGCGAGCCGAGAAGCACCCGTCACATCTCATCGTCGGTGAAATGGATTGGTTTTTCGAGGACGTTCCAGGGGTCGCATCGATGCACGAATACGAGGAGGCTCTGAACCACCTCCTGCTGGAGCATCCGCAGACGACAATTGTTTGCCAATACGATCTGTCCAAGTTCCAAGGTGCCGACGTCATGAAGGCGTGCTGCTCTCATCCTGGCGTCGTTTACCGGAAGCGGCACTATCAGGGCTACTACACACATGAGGCCAGCGAGCTGAGTCTGTAATACCGGGTTGGGGGGACCCAAGGCTTGAGAGTGGGGGGTCTACATAGACGTGTTCGCCAGATCGCGGCGATCGCCGCGCTGGTCGGCATTGCGCTCTACACCATGTTGGTGCCGGGGCACATCGTCTCGCAGGCGATGCTGGCGGCCGGTCCAGGCGGAGAGCCGATCTGCCATGAAGACCTGGCCGATTCCGGCCATCCCGGCCATTCTCCGGCGTCAGAGGACCCTAAGCCCGATAAGAAATGTCCGTTCTGCAAGGGCTATGCGACGTTCCTAACCGCTTTGTCGGGCGGCGCGGGTGGCGGCATTCTCGATGCCCCCCGCCAGGCCACGCTTGCGGCCAGTCTCGACTGCGGCATTGCCTATGTCATCGCCCTGACGCCGCAGAGCCGCGGACCGCCCATCGAACTCTAAAAGCGCTTTGTTTCGTGCCGTGCCCGCGTTTTCGCGTGGGGCCCCGCGCACGATTCCATTCAATCGCTTAAGGAGTTCGACACCATGCTTGCGACCACACGGTCTTTCGGCTTGAGCCCGCATTGGGGCCTTGCCGCTGTTTTTCTGATTGCCTTCGCAACAAATGCCTTAGCCCACGATCCCGAGCCGCCCCAAACCGGCGGCTTCGACCTGACGGTGAAGGACGGCGAAGTGAAACAAGGCCCGCGCGCCGATGCGCACGCACCGATCGGCGTCATGGGCGATCATCGCCACGGCCAAGGCGAATTGATGCTGTCCTACCGCTATATGCATATGTTCATGGAAGGCAATCTGATCGGCGACAACAGCGTCTCGCCCGACACCATCGTCACCACGGTGCCGAACCGCTTTTTCGGACTGCCGGGGCAGCCTCCCACCTTGCGCGTGGTGCCGACCGAGATGAGCATGGACATGCACATGCTCGGCGCCATGTACGGGCTCACCGATCGCGTGACGCTGATGGGGATGGTGCCTCTGATCGAGAAGGATATGCACCACATCACCTATGCCGGGCCGGTGGGGACCACGCGGCTTGGCACGTTCGAGACGAGTTCCGATGGCGTCGGTGACATCTCATTGACCGGCATCATTGGACTCTATGACTTGAAGACACCGGAACGCGTCCAGCATCTCAATCTGCTGCTTGGCTTGAGCGCGCCGACCGGCTCCATCACCGAGCGCGGGCGCATTCTTACGCCGATGGGCATGCAGCCCGTGGTGCGGCTTCCTTACGCGATGCAGCTCGGCTCGGGCACGTGGGACTTTCTGCCTGGCATCGTCTACACCACGCGCACCAATAATCTGAGCTTCGGTGCTCAGTATCGCGGCGCGATCCGGCTCGAAGACGAGAACGATCAAGGCTATGCGCTCGGTGACCTGCATCAGGTGACCGCCTGGACCGAATACGAATGGGCCCGCTGGTTCAGTAACTCGGTCCGGCTCGCCTACCAGACTCAGGACGATATTCACGGCATCGATCCGAACATCGTGGGTCCGGTGCAGACCGCCAATCCCGATTTCTATGGCGGGGACCGGCTCGATCTTCTGTTCGGCGTCAACCTGGTGGGCCAACAGGGCGCGATTTGCGGCCACAGGCTTGCGGCCGAGTTCGGCGTGCCGGTCTATCAGGATCTGAACGGCCCGCAGCTTAAGACGGATTGGACTCTCACCGTCGGCTGGCAGAAGACGATCGGCGATTGTTGACACGACGTCCCGGCTAACATACTGATTTGGCTCACGTATTCCTTTACTGCACAGGGAGGGATGTGTCTTGGTTTGATCGGTCGTGTTGTGAACGGGGTGACCGCGATGGTGCCGTACAGATTCGTGGTATAGGTCAATGATAGAGCTGCGGATTGCAAAGATATCGAACTCGATATCGGTACGAGCCGCCAACTGGTTTGAGTGCATGAAGACCATCGCCCCCACGCTTGCAACTTTCGGTTTGATCGCGCTGTTTGCATTTACGATGGCCGCGCCTGCGCTGGCGGATTCTGGAAGCCAGTCTTCGCAGTACAAGTCGCACGACAAAAAGCGCCATCAAGCGCAGAAACGCCGGCACGGCCGCAAGCGCCAGAGGATCGACTCGAGCCCGGCGCATTATGACTATTTCGGCGCCGATCCCGATCGCTATTTCGGCATCGGCCCCGGTTCCTACGACTGCTACGGCTACGACTGCGATTGGTGAAGCCGCTTCCAATCGTGTTTGCCGTCCTTCCCAAATAGGTCATTCTAGCCGCAGCCCTCCGGGGCCCGATCTCTAGGGAGAAGCTGAGACATGAATGATCACGATGATATTGCGGCCGCCGCCGCCGGTTTCTATGCGGCTCTCAATGCCCTGTTTGAGGGCGAACTCGCGCCGATGGTGGAGGTCTGGTCCCATGCCGACGACGTGACTTATATGGGTCCGGATGGCGGCTTCCGAGTCGGGTGGAAAAACGTTCTTGCCGACTGGGAGAAACAAGCGGCCATGAAGCTCGGCGGGCATGTCGAGCCCGACGCAATGCGCATCACCAAAGTCGGCGACCTTGCCGTCACGCACAATTACGAAAGAGGCGAAAACATCAATACCGGCGGGTCGCCGGGATCGGTTTCAATCCGAGCCACCAATCTTTTTAGGAACGAGAACGGCATCTGGAAGATGATCGGGCATCACGCCGATCCTCTGCCCTATTTGACCCGGTAACAAAACCAGCGCGGCCAACGCGCTGATAGCTAAATCCAATGTGCCGGGACCGGCTTACGCCTGGCCGCAAACGTTCCCTTCTCACGCCTCAGGGCTGGCGCGCAGTCTTGCGGCCGCCGGCCTTACCGGTGTTCGCTCATCGCACCGGAGAGCGCGGGAAACGAGGCTTCCTTCGCTTGCGTCGCCTTGCCAGGAGCCTCTAGCGGCTTGGGGCATCGGCGAAGCGCTTGCAGGAAGCGCGTACTCCAATCCGCGCCGCTATTGCGGGTGAGGCGCGTCAAGCTCGCTTCATGACGCTCACGCCGCTCCGCCAAAGGCATCGCCAGCGCCCTGGCTATGGCGCTTGCCACCGACTCGGGATCGTAAGGATTGACCGCCAGTGCTCCCTTGCATTCCGCCACCGCGCCGGCGAATCGCGAAAGGATGAGCACACCGGGATTCTCAGAGTCCTGGGCTGCCACATACTCCTTGGCAACGAGGTTCATACCATCGCGCAAGGGCGTGACGAGCGCGGCCTGCGCCGCCCGATAAAGTCCAGCCAGCCGCGATCGGCTGTAAGTGCGATTGATGTACCGAATGGGCGTCCACGAAACCTCGCCATACTTGCCATTAATGTGTCCGGCTGCCGCGCCGACGTCGTTTTCGAGCTCGGAGTATTCGGGAATTTCAGACCGGCTCCTGGGCGTGATCTGTAGGTAGGTGACTTTGCCTCGCCAGCCGGGATGCGTATCGAAGAATCGCTCCACGGCGTCCATTCGCTGGACGAGCCCCTTGGAGTAGTCGAGGCGATCGACGCCAATAAGGAGTGCACCGCCGTCCAGACTCTCGGTCATTTCGCGCACGAATGGCGATTTCACCGCTCGTCGCGCGATGCCCTCGAACTCGGCGGTATCGATCCCGACAGGAAAACTGCCGATCTGAGTCTGGCGCGAGCCGGACTTGAAAATGAACTGACCGTCCGCCGCCTCGATTACGCCTTGGCTGGAATCCGGGCACTCGGCGATGAGATAGCGCGCCAAGTTCCCGGCATCCGTTTCCGTTTGAACGCCGACCAGGTCGTATTGCAGGAGCATGGGAAGCAGGCGCTCGTGATTCGGCAGCACGGTTACGACCTCAGGCGCCGGAAATGGCGTATGAAGGAAGAAACCCACCAAGTTTTTGTGACCGCGCTGGCGCAGCTCATCGGCAATGGGGATCAAATGATAGTCGTGCACCCAGACAAGATCGTCGGGGCGCAGAATTTTCGACAGTTCATTGGCAAAGTGGCGGTTGACGCGGAAATAGCCGGTGAGGTCGCGACGCGTGAACTCGGTCAGATCGATGCGGTAATGCAGAACCGGCCACAAAACGCGGTTAGCGAACCCGTTGTAATATTCTTCGTAGTCGGCCTCTGCCAGATCGGTCGTGACATAGGTTGCATTGGCATGTTGAGCCGTTTGCGTCCTGACCGCGCCGTCCTTGACGACCTTGCCGCTCCAGCCTAACCAAACGCACTGGGTTTCATCGAGGATGGGCTTGAGTGCGGCCTCGAGACCGCCCGCGCGCTGTGTACCTTCGCGCGGCACGGAAACGCGGTTGGAAACGAGAACTAGCCGCGCCAACGCAAATCCTCCCAGGCCGATGACCGAAGCATAGCACGCGCGAGAGGTCCTACAGCGGAGCAGGTTTTGGGGGCAAATCCCCTTTCAGCGCGTGTCATATGGATGTGTCCTCGGCCAAAGCCTGTACCGGTCTCGGTACCCCTAGAGGCTCGAAACCCGCTCGCGGCTTCTTGGCGTCCAGCTACCAAATTGGATCAGCCGCTAAGCCAGCGATATCTGACTTATATATATAGGGTATCAGACCCTTATATCAGAACCATATTAATAAGTCTAAGACGTGACATGCTTGGCCCGTAAGCGCTTTCTGGCGAAAAAATGGGTGACGTTTGCAGCGTGATGGAGTCCAGGACCGCTCACAGTGTTTCGCCGCCGTGAGCGGCGAGCGATGCGAGCCAAGCGCGAACATCGTGCGGAGACTTTATTATTCCACGTGCGCCTTTGATCGGTTTGCCGACCGAGTATCCGGCCCCGTCAAAATTTGGCAGCACGGCAAAAACCGACTCGTCGGTTATGTCGTCGCCTAAGAAAAGCGGACGTCGTCCGGCAAAGGGCGGTTCCGCCATGAGTTGGGTTACCGCCAGCCCTTTGTTCACTTGCCGCGACTTGACTTCCGAGACAGACTTTCCGCCCAAGATCTCCAACTCGCCGTCGCCAGACTGCCGCACGGCTTCAGCTACCTGCTTCCTGACGAGGTCTTCTTTCTCAGGCGCAAGGCGCCAATGCACGGCGATCGAATAGCCCTTGTCTTCGACGATGAGACGAGGGTCGGCCGCCGCAAGCCGATGGAGCGTGTGCCGTAAACTCTCGCTCATCGGTTCCTGAACGCGCCCGAGGATAGGGTCCTGAGGGGCCAACCGGATCTCAGCACCGTGGCTTCCGATCGCCGGCGTTTGGACCGGGGCAAAGAATTCGTCGAGTTGGGTTATCGGCCGCCCACTGACGAGCGCCAGCGCCCCGTTACAAAGGCGAAGCAGTGTGGCCAGGGAGGACCGCAAGCCAGACGGCACAACGACGCCATCGGGTGTTGCGGCAATGTCGAGCAAGGTTCCATCGACATCGAGAAGCAGGGCCGTTTGCTTCAAGTCGAGGTCCTTGGGCAGTTGGCTTGCCGGCTGAGAAACGCCGCTGTCACTCTTCATCGGCGAGGTCCATCGGTGGCAATTGGTAATGGCCGTTCACGGCGCCGGCGAGAAGATCTGCGATGCGTGGATTGCGGCGCCGCGCAGCGCCGGGTATTCGGCAAGCACGGCATAGACCGGAATTGGGGCAAGGTAATCCTTCATTCTCCCCTTGGCCTCAAATGCTAGCCGAAAGGGCCCGGGGCGAAGGAGATCGAGAATTCTCGGCGTAATTCCGCCTCCGAGATAGACGCCACCTTTGGCGCCGAACATGAGCGCGGCATCGGCGGCAAAACTCGCGAACCACCGCACAAACCTTTGCAGCGCTTCGACGGCAATATCGTCGGTTTCGGCGAGGGCGCGGGTCACGACCTCGTCCGGAATCAGCGTCTCGGCGTCACGCCCATGCGAAGCGGCGACGGCTCGATAGAGATCGCCGATACCCGGTCCGGAGAGGATTCGCTCAACCGACAGATGAGGTCGGCCGGCCCTTACTCTCTCGGCCAGCGCAAAATCCTCGGCCGTGTCGCATGCCAACGAGCTATGACCGCCCTCGCTGGGAATCGCATGCCATCCAGAAGGTGTCCAAACCAGGGCCGCCACACCGGTCCCCGTTCCGACACCGATTGCCACCTTGGTGGCGCGCTCTTGATGTGCGTGGCCTCCGATTTGGCAAAGCTCGTGCGGGGCAAGATCGGGTAAAGCAAGGGCAAACGCCTGAAAGTCATTGATAACAAGAAGCCCCTGCAAACCGAGATCGCGGCGAAGCCCGGTGGTCGTGAACGACCAGTCCGAATTGGTGAAGGCGATCTCTGCGTCCGTTACGGGTCCAGCGACGGCAATGCAGGCATGAGTGGGTCTGACGCCGACCTGATCGAGATAATGCCGGATCGCCGCATCAAGGCCTCGATGTGATGTGCAAGCGAACTGCATCACCTGGGAAAGCCCGGGAGCGCCAAGCTCGGCGATCGCGAAACGCGCGTTCGTCCCGCCAATGTCTGCAACCAAAGCCGTGGCGGGCGGTCCTGATACCTGATTCATGACGAGCGACAATCATGGCCTCATCCTCAAATCTCGAGGCCCTGGGGTGGCCCATGGTATTGCCATCCGCTATGAGGCGCCACCCGTCAGGGGATTCGTGCTCACCACATGCCGCCGCGACCCCCCTGCCGACTCACATGCCGGCGAAGGGTAGAAACCGGAATTCACAAGCCTCCGGACGGAAGCTGAGCCGCCATCGCCCGCGCACAGCTTGAGACGAGAAATCCAGTATTGCCCCTTTTTCGTGCAGCATTCGCCCATGCAGGCGGCAATTGATCCAAAATTTCTCTTTGTCTATGGTAAATTAGCAACAGCCAGCGAATGTTTTTCCGGAACGCCAAGCTTTTTATTGCGCCCGGCCCCAACCCGCATATTTTAGTTCCCAGAAACGCCGCCCGGTAAGGAGCGGCGGAATTCGACGACAGGCACAGGCCGACAAGGCTGACAATTGGGGGACTGAGAATGGCTCGGCACAACGGGGAAGTGTGGATCAAATCGTGCGCTTTGGGGCTAGCGCTGGCCGCGGGTTTGGCGCTGCCAGCCCAGGCTCAAGACCAGAAATTATCGCTGTCGGCGACGGCGACCTTCACCACCGATTACGTATTCCGCGGCATCTCGCAAACGGCCGAGAATCCGGCCATCCAAGGGTCGTTCGACGCCACATACGGAATCTTCTATTTGGGGATGTGGGGATCGAACCTCGATTTCGGCGGCGCCGGTTCCACTGACATCGCCAGTATGGAAATCGACTACTATGGCGGCATCACGCCAACCTGGAAGGGCATCAGCTTCGATATCGGCGGCATCTATTACACCTATCCGGGCGCCTTCGACCCGGGTGCCGAGTTCGATTATTTCGAGCTGAAAACCGGCGCCTCTTACACTTTCGCCGAGAAGCTCACGGTTAGCGTCACCAATTACTGGTCGCCCGAGAATTTCGCCGAAACCGGCGACAACGACGTGCTCGAGTTTGGCCTCGGCTATGCTTTCGCCGGCAAGCTCTTCAACTTCTTCACGCCGACGATCGACGGTGTGTATGGCCATCAATGGGGTGACAGCGGCTCCGGCGGCTTCGACTATGATTATTGGAACGCCGGCTTGACGCTCGGATTTATGGATCACTGGTCCGCCGACGTGCGCTACTGGGATACCAGTGGTATCTCCTGCCCGAGTGGCGTAGGGGGCTGCGACGCGCGGGTGGTCGGAACCGTCAGCGCGAGCTTCTAGACTTTCATAACTTCCCCAAAAAGCACTTCCCACTAGGGCGCCCCTTCGGGGCGCCCTTCTCTATTTTGACGGCAAGTTTCTGTCGAACGCCGTCTCCCCGACGTACATTCAAGCACATTGCCGTCTAAGACCCAGCCCTATGCCTCCGCTTCGGCCAGGCTGTTGCCCTTGACACGTCCAGAGACGAAGGCGTTTCTTGAGACACGGAAGCGTTGAGCAGTTGCGCATCAAAACCTACCTATAACCGTGATGCGCTGACGGAGATTTGCTTGAATTTGATCGCCAAGAAGTTTCCAAGTGCGGCCCTGATCGGCGGAAAGTGGGTCACGTCGGATAAGACCTTTCCAGTCTACGATCCGGCGACCGGCGTCGAAATCGCGGCCGTGCCGGACCTCGGTGCCGACGACGCGACGCGCGCCATCGACGCCGCGAGCCAAGCCTTCCCGGCCTGGTCGGCCAAGACCGCCAAGGAGCGGGCGGCGATCCTTCGGCGCTGGTTCGATCTCATCACCGCCGAGACTGAAACCCTCGCTCAATTGATGACGATTGAGCAAGGCAAACCGCTGGCGGAAGCGCGTTCCGAGGTCGCTTATGGTGCTTCTTTCATCGAATGGTTCGCCGAGGAGGGCAAACGCGCCTATGGGCGGACGATCCCCACTACCGACGCCTCCAAACGCTACCTCACCATCAAGCAGCCAATCGGCGTGTGCGCCGCAATCACGCCGTGGAACTTCCCGATTGCCATGATTACGCGGAAAGTGGCGCCGGCGCTTGCCGCAGGCTGCACCGTCGTAGTCAAGCCGGCGGCTGAGACGCCGCTCTGTGCGCTGGCTGCCGCCAAGCTTGCCACCGATGCCGGGCTGCCGGCGGGCGTGCTCAATATCGTCACCACCGACGACGCGCCCGCGGTGGGGCAGGTCTTCTGCGAGGACGTCAGAGTCCGCAAACTGTCCTTCACGGGCTCGACTGCGGTCGGCAAGTTGCTCTACCGCCAATGCGCCGACACGGTGAAGAAACTCACGCTCGAGCTCGGCGGGAATGCGCCCCTCATCGTGTTCGACGACGCAAATCTCGAGCAGGCGGTGGCCGGCACCATCGCGTCGAAATACCGCAACGCCGGCCAGACTTGCGTTTGCGCCAACCGTATCCTGGTGCAATCAGGCATCTACGATCGCTTTGCCGCCGCCCTGGTCGAGGCGGTCAAGAAACTCGGCGTGGGGTCAGGCCTCGAGGCCGGTACCGATATCGGTCCGCTCATCAACAGCGAGGCGATCGACAAGGTCGAGACGCTGGTCGGCGACGCCGTCGACAATGGCGCGAAGGTTTTGTTGGGCGGAAACCTCGATGCCGCTGGCCCGCTGTTCTACCGGCCGTCGGTCCTGGGCGACGTCGGCCCCGAGATGAGCATCGTGCGCGAGGAGATTTTCGGCCCTGTGGCCACGCTCATTCGCTTCGATAGCGAAGAAGAGGCGATCGAGCTCGCCAACGATACTCCGTTTGGGCTTGCCGCCTATCTGTTCAGCCAAAATTTGAGCCGTGCTTGGCGTGTGGCCGAGAGTCTCGAAGCCGGCATGGTCGGCGTCAATGAAGGCATCTTCTCCAACGAGGTCGTTCCGTTCGGCGGGGTCAAGGAGTCCGGTCTCGGCCGCGAGGGCGCCGCCGAAGGCTTGGAGGAGTATCTCGAAACCAAATATATCTGCCTGGGAGCGGTCGATGCATGACGCTTTCGGTAGCGACATGAGCGCAAAGCTTGCCACCAAAGATCTCGACGCGTTTTGGATGCCGTTCACGTCGAACCGCCAATTCAAGAAGGCGCCGCGTCTGCTGGTCAGCGCCGAGGGGATGTACTTCACCGCCGCCGACGGCCGCCGCGTGCTCGACGGAACGTCCGGCCTATGGTGCGTGAACGCCGGTCACTGCCGGACGAAGATTGTCGAGGCGGTGCGCAAACAGGTTGGTGAACTCGACTTTGCCGGCAACTTCCAGATGGGCCATCCGCGCGCCTTCGAGTGCGCGGCGAAGCTCGCCAATATCGCTCCGCCGGGTTTCGACCATGTGTTCTTCACCAACTCTGGGTCGGAATCGGTCGAGACCGCTCTCAAGATGGCGCTCGCTTATCACCGCGCGCGCGGCAAGGCCACCAAGACGCGCCTGATCGGCCGTGAGCGCGGCTATCACGGGGTGAATTTCGGCGGCACCTCGGTCGGCGGAATCCTCAACAATCGCAAGATGTTCGGGACTTTGCTCGGCGGCGTCGACCATATTCGCCACACCCACGATTTGAGCCGCAATGCATTTGCCCGCGGTGAGCCCGAGCATGGCGTCGAGCTGGCCGACGATCTCGAACGGCTGGTGGCGTTGCACGATGCCTCGACCATCGCCGCGATCATAGTCGAACCGGTGGCGGGCTCGACCGGCGTGTTGGTCCCGCCGAAAGGCTATCTCAAACGTCTCGCGGCGATCTGCGCCAAGCACGACATTTTGCTCATCCTCGATGAAGTCATCACCGCCTTCGGCCGTCTGGGTGCGCCGTTCGCCGCGGAGTATTTCGATATCTCACCCGACATCATCACCACGGCGAAGGCGCTGACCAACGGCACCATCCCGATGGGCGCGGTGCTGGTGAAGAACAAGGTCTACGACGCCTTTATGAATTGTCCCGAACAGGACATCGATTTCTTTCATGGCTACACCTATTCGGGTCACCCGGTGGCCTGCGCCGCTTCGATCGCGGCGCTTGAGCTGTACACCGAAGAGGGATTGCTCACGCGCGCCGGCGAGCTTGCATCCTACTGGGAAGACGCGGTCCACTCGCTCAAAGGTCTTCCGCACGTCATCGATATCCGCAATATCGGGCTGATCGGCGCGATCGAGTTCGATCCCATTCCGGACGCGCCGGCCAAGCGCGCCAATGACCGCTTCGCCAAGGCTTTCGAGCAGGGCCTGTTGGTGCGTGCGACCGGAGATATCATCGCCCTGTCGCCGCCGCTCATCATCGACAAGAGCGAGATCGACAAGCTCATCGATATCTTTTCTAACGTTTTGAAAACAACCGGCTAAATCGCCGCCTCGAGCCTCCTAGGGCAAAAAAAGGGGCCGGTCCGTTTGGGGGGAGGAAAACGGACCGGCCGAATGGACGCATGGGGATGCGTCCGGGGGGTTTTTGTTCCGCCGCCTGCTTATGCGGCGCGCAAATGGTCGCGTCGGCGCGAGATCCGGTCGAAGCCGAGCGAGGCGGCGACCGCTTCATTCATGATCCGCCCCTTATGGACATTGAGGCCGGCGGCAAGATGCGGGTCATGGTCGAACGCCGCCAAGCCTTTGTCGGCCAGCTTGATCACGAACGGGAGCGTCGCGTTGTTCAGCGCCTGCGCCGAGGTGACGGGTACGGCACCCGGCATATTGGCGACGCAGTAATGGACGATGCCGTCAATTTCGAAAGTCGGATCGGCATGGGTGGTCGGCCGCGAAGTTTCGAAACAGCCGCCCTGATCGATGGCGACATCGACCAGCACGGCGCCGCGCTTCATATTGGGGAGCATGTCACGGCGGACGAGCTTCGGCGCGCTCGCGCCGGGCACAAGGGCTGCGCCAATGACGACGTCGGCTGCGAGCACTTCGGTCTCGATGGTGTCCATGGTCGATGCAAGGGTTCGCGCGCGGCCACCGAACAACTCGTCGAGTTGACGCAAGCGCGGCAGGGACCGGTCGATGATGGCGACTTCCGCGCCAAGGCCTGCGGCCATGCGCGCCGCATGCGTGCCGACCACGCCGCCGCCCAGCACCACGACTTTGGCCGGGCGAACGCCGGGAACGCCGCCCATCAGCACACCGCGGCCGCCGGCCGGACGGCGAAGACCGATTGCAGCGGCCTCAATCGCCATGCGCCCGGCGACTTCGCTCATGGGTGCGAGCAACGGCAGACCGCCGTTTTGATCGGTCACCGTCTCATAGGCGATTGCCGTCGCACCGGATGCCAATAGCCCGCGAGCCTGCTCGGGATCGGGGGCAAGATGCAAGTAAGTGAAAAGGATTTGATGCGGCTTGAGCCGGCGATACTCGGCCGCCTGAGGCTCCTTGACCTTGACGACCATGTCGGCCGCGGCGAACACCTCGTCCGCCGTGGGAAGGATGCTGGCGCCCGCTTTCTCATAGGCCGCGTCGTCGGCGAAGATCCCGGCGCCCGCGCCGGACTGCACCGCGACCTCATGCCCGCGCGCCACGAGCTCGCGAACGGAGCCGGGCACAAGCCCGACCCGGAACTCATCGCATTTGATCTCGGTGGGAACGCCGATGCGCATTTAGGTCTTCCGCAAAAAGATGTTCGTTCAGCCTGCCAAGGCTGCCAGAAATCGGGAAAAGATTGTTGGCGTTTTGTCGTGCAAAACGGTAAGATTATGCGTAATTACTGCGATAAAACGTATATTAGCGCCGAAAAATGACGGAAGTAGACCTAGATACGCTGGATCGCGCAATCGTGGCGGCCCTGCTTCAAGACGCGCGTTTGAGCCAGGTCGAGCTTGCCGAGCGTATTCCTCTGTCTCCGACAGCGATCGCCAGGCGTATCCGCGCCCTTGAGGAGAAGGGGGTGATCGAGGGCTATCAGGCCCGCGTCAGCCGCCAGGCCTTGGGCCTGAACATCACCGTCTTCGTGCAGATCGGCTTGACCAGTCAGAACGAAGACTTGCTCCGAGCCTTCGAACAGGCAGTGGTCAAAGCGCCCTCGGTCGTCTCCTGTCACCTGATGTCGGGCGAGGACGATTACCTGGTCACGATCATGGCGCGTGACATTGCCGATTTCGAGCGCATCCATAAGGAACAGCTTTCGCGGCTTCCGGGTGTGAGCCGGTTGAAATCGAGCTTTGCGCTGAGGGATGTGATCCACCGGTCGCTGCCTGCGTCATGCTTGCTTCCTTCGCGCACATGATCGTGCCGATGCCACCGCAAGCTCCCGCATTCCCGGCTTTCCTTGTGGCACCCCGCGCTATCCTCGATTAACATCAGCCGTTGTTACAGGATTTGGAGAGCCCGCCTTTTTCTTGCGGTTACGCCATCTCGTTTGGGGGAGCCGATGGCATGAAGCCAATACTTAGCGTAATTGCCGCCTCGATTCTTATTCTTGCATTTTCGAACGCCGCTCTTGCCCGGATGCTCACCACTGTCGGCGAAGGGGAGGGCGAGCTCGATATCATTGCCTGGCCCGGCTACATCGAACGCGGCGAGTCCGACAAGACCTATGACTGGGTCACCGGCTTCGAGAGCGAGACGGGCTGCAAGGTCAATGTTCAGACCGCGGCGACCTCGGACGCGATGGTCACGCTCATGACGCAAGGCCGGTTCGACCTTGTCACCGCCTCGGGCGATGCGTCCTTGCGCTTGATCGCCGGCAAGAAGGTCCAGCCCATCAATACCGGCTTGATCCCAAGCTGGGACACGATTGACGAGCGGCTCCAGAATGCACCTTGGCATACCGTCGATGGCACCCACTACGGCGTTCCCTATCAGTGGGGGCCTAACGTCCTCGCTTACAATACCGACATCTTCAAGAAGGCACCGACCAGCTGGTCGGTGGTGTTCGATGAACAGACCTTTCCCGACGGCAAGAGCAACAAGGGACGGGTCCAGGCCTATGACGGTCCGATCTACATTGCCGACGCCGCGCTCTATCTGATGAAAGCAAAACCCGAGCTCGGGATCGAAAATCCATACGAACTGAACGCCGAGCAATACGCAGCGGTCATCGACCTGCTTCGGGCGCAGAGCAGGCTGGTCGGCCGCTACTGGCATAATGCCCAGGTCCAGGTCGATGACTTCAGGAACAAGAAGGTGGCCGCGTCCTCGTCCTGGCCGTTCCAGGTCAATCTCTTGACGGCCGAGAAGAAACCGATCGGCACAACCATCCCCTCCGAAGGAGCCACAGGCTGGGCCGATACCACCATGATGCATGCGGACGCCGCGCACCCGAACTGCGCCTATCTGTGGCTCGAGCATTCCTTGCAGCCCAAGGTTCAGGGCGATCTCGCCTCCTGGTTCGGTTCAGTCCCCGCAGTCCCGGCGGCCTGCAAAGGCAATGCCCTTCTGGGTGACACCGGTTGCGCCACCAACGGCTTCGACAATTTCGATCAGATCTGGTTCTGGCGAACGCCCACGGCGAAATGCGAGCAAGAAGACGCGTGCGTGCCCTATTCACAATGGGCCAGGGACTACATCGGCATCATCAGCCAATCGCACGCAAACTGACGTAAAAATCCTGAAAAAGGGCCGCGGACCGCGTTCCTCGCGAGTTGTATTGCCGCCCGTCCCATGCTTTCTTTGCCCGCCTTCCGGGGAGAAACTGCCAGCATGTCGAATTCAAGCCCGCGCCAGCCTAAGCCCGAGCGCGCAAGCCCCACAGTGTTCAAGAACGTGGTCAACCCGTTCTGCGGCACGCTCGCCGACGATCTCGTGGTCGAGCGGAGCGGGGGCGGCCTCAAGGTGGTCGAGAACGGCTCCCGAGAATCAATTGCTGGCTTCGAACGCAAATTGCCTCGGGCCAACCCTCTCGTGAACGGCAAGGATGCCGATCTTTCTACGGCGATTGCGGAAGCGGCGAAACTGATCGGCAAAGCCAAGCTTCCCCTGTTTGGCGGACTTGCCGCCGATGTTGAAGGCATGCGCGCGGTCTTGGCGCTTGCCGAGCGCTCAAGCGGTATCGTCGACCATGCTTCGAGCGAGGCGCTCTACCGGAATCTGAAGATTTTGCAGACGACGGGTTGGACCACGACCACCTTGACCGAGACGCGTAACCGCGCCGATCTCATCATCATCGCCGGTAGCGACATCCAGCGCATTCACCCCCGTTTCTTCGAACGGGTCGCCTCGCCGCCGGACTCGATGTTCGGGGTAACGGCAAGGAAACGCACGGTCGTGTTCATCGGCAAAGGGCTGGACCGCTCAGGCGCAGAAGGCGCCAAGATCGGCGACGTCGTCACGATCGGGTGCAAGGATGAAGACGCGGGCCACGTAGTGGCCCTGGTTAGAGCGCGGATGCGCGGCTTCGACGTCACGCCGCCGAAACGCAGCGGCGTGTCGCGTGCCGAGATTGATGCGCTGGCCGAGCGCTGCAAACAGGCGGAATACGGTGTCGTGGTGTGGGCACCGGCGGCGCTCAAATCTGCCCATGCCGAGCTTGCCATCGAGCAGTTCACCGGCTTGGTGAAGGACCTCAATCAGGAGACGCGTTTTGCCGGGCTGGCGCTCGGCGGCGGCGAGGGCGTTACCACCGCGGCGGCCGTATGCACGTGGATCAGCGGATATCCGTTGCGCGTGAGCTATGCGTGCGGCGCCCCTGACTACGACCCCTACCGGTGGGACATCGGCCGCATGCTGAAAGACGGCGAAGGCGATGTTCTGGTGTGGATCTCTTCGATTTCACCGAGCCTCGTGCCGCCGCCCACTAAGATTCCCACGATTGTACTCGGCACGCCCGGTCTTGCTCTCAAAAGACCTGCCTCGGTGTTCTTACCCGTCGGCACGCCGGGCCTCGACCATGCCGGCCGTCTCGTCCGTGTTGACACCGTGGTGACGTTACCGCTGAAAGACCTCGGCCGGGCCGAGCTTCCATCCACCGCCGAAATGCTTTCGGCCATCCAGGCTGCGATATAGCGGGGGAGCCTAAACACGATGCTCATCAAGTTGACCGGCGGAAGGGTTCACGATCCCGCTAATCATGTGAGCGGCGAGGTTCGCGACATCTATGTCGAGGACGGCAAGATCGTCGCCCCTAAGCCCGACGCCCGGCCCGATGCGACCTATGACATTAAGGGCCGGATCGTCATGGCCGGCGCCATCGATCCCCACACCCATATCGGCGGGGGCAAGATGAACATTGCCCGTATGCTCCTGCCCGAGGACCACAAGGGCGATCCGGTGACCTGCACCGAACTCACCCGCGCAGGTTCGGGCCATTCCGTTCCTTCGACCCATATCACCGGCTATCGCTACGCCGAGATGGGCTACACCGCCTGCTTCGAGCCGGCCATGCTTCCGGCCAATGCCCGCCAGGCGCATATGGAAATGGGCGATACGCCGATGGTCGATAAGGGCGCCTTCGCCATGCTCGGCTCCGACGATTACTTCCTGCGCCAGCTCGCGGCCAAGAAGGACTTCGAGGCCATCAAGGACTACGTCGCCTGGACGCTGCATGCCACCCAGGCGATCGCCATCAAAGTCGTTAACCCGGGCGGGATCAGCGCCTTCAAGTTCAATCAGCGCAAGCTCGATCTCGACGAGGAGCATGTCTATTACCATGTCACGCCCCGCCAGATCATCTTGACGCTGGCGCGCGCCATCGAGGAGCTCGGCGTAACCCATCCGCTCCATATTCATGGCTGCAATCTCGGCGTTCCCGGAAATATCGAAACGACTCTCGCCACGGTCAAAGCGGCCGAAGGCCTGCGCGTCCACATGACACATACCCAGTTCATGAGCTACGGCACCGAAGGCGACCGAAAGTTCTCTTCCGGCGCCGCCCGCCTCACCGAACTCGTAAGCAAGACCCCTAATGTCTCGATCGACGTGGGCCAGGTTCTGTTCGGACAGACCTGCACTGCGTCAGGCGACAGTATGCGCCAATACGCCATCTCCAAGAGCGCGCATCCCAAGAAGCCGGTGACCATGGATATCGAATGCGATGCCGGTTGCGGGGTCGTGCCGATGCGCTATCGCGACAAGAGCTTCGTCAACGCCATGCAATGGGTGATTGGGCTTGAGACCTTCCTCCTGTTCGACGATCCCTGGCGCATGTTCCTCACCACCGATCACCCCAACGGTGCGCCCTTCTATTTCTATCCGCATCTGATCAGGCTGCTCATGGACAAGAGCTTCCGCGACGACAGTTTGCAGAAGATCAATTCCGACGCGCAAGGACAGGCCGAGCTGCTGAAATCGCTATCCCGCGAATATACGCTCGACGAGATCGCGATTTTGACCCGGGCCGGCCCGGCACGGAGTCTGGGGCTCAAAGATCGCGGGCATCTTGGCGTGGGCGCCGCCGGCGATATCACCGTCTATCGGGACGATCCGGACCGCGAGGCGATGTTCGCGACACCGGAGCTTGTGTTCAAGAACGGCGAAGTCGTGGTCAAGAACGGCAAGGTGGTGAAAGTGGTTCAAGGCGCAACCCATGTGGTCAGGCCAGACTATGACAAGGCGATCGAGAAACCACTCAACGACTATTTCGACCGCTATTCCACGGTCCGTATGGAAAATTTCAAGCTTGCCGATGAGGAGATCGTCCGCGGCGACAATGGCGCCATCATCGCGCAGCCGACCGGTGCCCGCCGATCGTAAAGACTTGAAACCGCACCCAATACGACCAATCTGTTGGGCGAGGCGGGAAACAATCAACCTGAGGAAATTGCAAGGAGTCGTTCTATGTCCATAGCGAGAAATATCGGAACCACAATGTTGGCTGCGCTCGTTGTCAGCGCGGCAATGGCGTTTGCCGCACTTGCCGGCAGCGATTTCGAGGGCGTTTGGACGGTCAAGGATACCGACGGCAAGCCGTTCGAAATTACATTGAGCGCTGACGGTAAAGCGAGCGCGACGCGTGAGGAAGGCATGACCGGAACTTGGGCCGAGGAGGACGGCACGGCGGTCATCAAATGGGATACCGGCTGGACCACGAAGATCATGAAAGACGGCGACAGCTACAAGAAAGAAGCCTTCAAGGCGGATGGGACGTCGGCGAACACATCCGACGCGATGAAGAAATAGGCGTTAGACCAACGAAAGGCCGGGTGTCATGCCCGGCCTTTCGCTATTGCCGTTCGGATCACTCGCTCTTGGGGCGGTCGCCGGTGATATCGAAATCGGCTTCTTGCAGATGATATTTTTGGACGACGCTTGAGGTTTGAGCGAGCGCGCGTTGGCATGCCTCGTGGCCGGCCTGCTTGGCCGCCTCATCGATCGCCTCGCCGCCGGCCACGCTGTCGGCCGTGTCGAAGCAGATCGCCACGTCGTCGGCTTGCGCCGGCGCAGAGCCAAGCGCAAGCATCACAACGACAAGGGCCGGAACGGCCAATCGGCTCATCAAACGTTCTCCATTCCAACGTTTCGTGATCGTTTGCGGTATCTAAGCACACTCGCCCGCCTTGTCAGGGGTTCTGATCAAGCGGCCATTTCCATCAGATCTTCGAGGATGGCGGCGAGCGCCTTTTGACCTTTTTCAACCGAAGCCAGCGTCGGATCGCCGAAGGAGCCGCTTGGCGAGTAGTTGGGTGATTTGGCATCATCGGGCGATAGCGGGCCCCGAGTGGAGCCCCTAGGCGAAACGGGAGAAGCTGCCGCCCGAGACATATCAACCAGCTCGGGTGCGATTGCCAGCATCAGCGAAGTTTCGATCTCGTCGGCGTGGCTGCCGTAAGGCTGCTCTTGAAGCTCGCGTGCCGTCTTGACGAAACGCGGCCCGGCGAACACCTTCAAATGCCGCAAGCGCGATGGGTCGGATGCGGCGCGTATGGCCGCCTCGACCGGCGCAAGCGTGGAGAGGCCGGTATCGAGAATAAGCACCCGCTTTGCGCCGAAGCCTAGAAGCGCATTGGCGATCTCGGCCACGACCCGTTGGAAGCTCTCATCGGAAAGACTGATGCTCCCGGGATAAGCGACAAAGGCGGGATAGGCACCATAGCTCAAAGTGGGCCAAATCAGCGCATCGATCCTCTCAGCGAGCGCGGCGGCGAAATACTCGGCGAAGAATTGGTCGGTCGCCATTCTCATATGCAGGCCGTGCTGCTTGGCGCCGGCGCCGATCGGGAGGATCGCCGCAGCACCGCGTGCGAGCCGCGTCCCAACGTGATCCCAGGCGAGATCGGCAACCCAGTTCTGTGTCGACTCGCGCGTCATCGGTTCAGTCCAGAAGCATCGATTGAAGGGTCTCCAGCCGGTCCGCTTCACCGGCAGGCTTATCCCAGCGGATGCGGCTGATGCGGGGAAAGCGCATGGCGATGCCGGATTTATGGCGGCTGGAGCGATGCACGGAGTCGAAGGCCACTTCGAAGACGAGCTTGGGCTCGACTTGGCGCACCGGTCCGAAGCTCTCGACGGTGTGGTTCCTGACCCAGCGGTCGAGGTCCTTCAGTTCCTCATCGGTAAAACCGAAATAGGATTTGCCCACCGGCACCAGCTCCGGCGCCCCCGAGTCGCCGTTGCGCCAAGCGCCGAAGGTGTAGTCCGAATAATAAGACGAGCGCTTGCCGCTTCCCCGCTGTGCATACATCAAAACCGCGTCGATGGTGAGCGGCGCGCGCTTCCATTTGTACCAGTGGCCTTTCGGGCGCCCGGCGAGATAGGGGCTGTCACGCCGCTTCAGCATCAGACCCTCGATGCCGGTCTCGCGAGCGCCGGACCAAAGTGTCTTCAGTTCATCGACCGAAGAAAACGCGATGAGACTGGAAAGATCGGTCCGGCGCGGGGCGTGCGCTTTGTGCCAGACTTCAAGCCGCGCGCGCCGGGCTGAGAAGGGGAGGGTGCGAAGATCCTCGTCACCCTCGAAGAGCATGTCGTAGAGGCGGATATGGGCCGGATGCGATTTGAGCATGGCGGCACTCACGGTTTTGCGGTTGAGCCTCTGCTGCAGATCGTTGAAGGGAGCCACCTCGCCATCCCGCACGATGATCAACTCGCCGTCGAGGACCACGCCTTCGGGGAGGGACTCGACCACATCGGGAAAGGCCCCCGAAATATCGTCTCCGGTTCTGGAAAAGAGCCGCCTTTCGCCCGCCTGATGCGCGGCCTGCACGCGGATGCCGTCCCATTTCCACTCGGCGATGAACTCTTCGGGCCCGATCGACTGAAGCTCCTTGTCGTCGATTTGATGGGACAACATGAGCGGGCGGTAAGTCGCGCGGCCCTCAAGCGCAGGCCGCGGACCTTCTCCCGAAAGCCAGGCGAACAAATCTTCGTAAGGCGGCTGCAGCGAATGCCAGACCTCCTCGATATCGGCGAGCGGCACGTTCGACCACTCGGCAAGAGCCGTCTTGGCAAGGCGCGCCGAAACACCCACGCGCAACCCGCCGGTCATGAGCTTGAGCAGGGCCCAGCGCCCGGTCGCATCGAGCCGATCGAGCCATTTGGCAAGGAGGGCCGGGATCTCGGCAGGCGAGGCCGATTGCAGCGTTTCGACGATTGCCGAGAGTTTCAGCGGTTTGGCGCGCGCTCCGCCGCTTGGCCAGATCAGCGCGACGGTCTCGGCGGTGTCACCGACTTAGTCACGCGAGAGGCCGAACAGCACGGGATCGACGCGCGATGTCACCAGGTCGGTCAGGATGCGCCGCAAGGGGAGCCCGAAGAACAGGCCGTCGGTCAGCGCGGCGAGTGCAAAGCCGCGGTCGGGATCGGGTGTGGCCGCGAAATAATCGGCAAGCAGGCGCAGCTTGTTGTTGCGCGACGGCGTATAGGACAGCCGGTCGAGAAGCGCGGCGAAGGCCTTCACTGGTCCTCATCCTCGCGGCCGATCAGCGCCAGCGCCCGCCCTTTGCGGCCCGTCGTTGCGATGTGATGGAGCAGCGCTTCCTCGCGCCCGTGGGTGACCCACACCTCCTCCGCACCGGTCTCGGAAATGGTCTCGGTCAGCTCGCGCCAATCGGCGTGGTCGGAAATGACCAAAGGCAGTTCGACATTTTGCTGGCGCGCCCGCGCCCGCACGCGCATCCAGCCCGAGGCGAACGCGGTTAAGGGATCGGGCAGCCGGCGCGACCAGCGGTCGGCGATTGCCGAAGGCGGGGCGAGCACGATCTGGCCCTTGAGCTCTTCGCGTGCGGCGCCGGTTGCGGGCTTGAGATCGCCGAGGCGCACGCCGAAGGATTCGTAAAGCGCACAGCACTCGGCAAGCGCGCCATGAAGGTAGATCGGTCGGTCGTAGCCCGCCTCACGCAAGAGCGCGATCAGGCGCTGGCATTTGCCAAGCCCATAGGCCCCGACCACATGAGCGCGGTCGGGAAACTGACGATGCGACTTCAGGAGCTTGGCGGTCTCCTCGCCGGCGTCGCCGTGCTGGAATACCGGAAGCGCGAAGGTCGCCTCGGTGATAAAGAGATCGCAAGGAGTGAGTTCGAACCCGGCACAGGTCGGGTCGGCGCTTCGCTTATAGTCGCCGGAAACGACGGCCCGCACACCTTTCCACTCGATCACAACCTGCGCACTGCCGAGCACATGACCGGCAGGGACGAGCGTCACCGCGACGTCGCCGATCTTGACGCGTTCGCCGTAGCGAACGGTCTGGCTGCTCGCTGGCGCCTGCGCGCCAAGCCGCGCTTTCATCACCGCAAGCGTCTCGCGCGTGGCGAGCACATGCTGATGCCCGGGCCTCGCGTGATCGGAATGGCCATGGGTCACGATCGCGCGTTTGGCCCCGGCAAGGGGATCGATATGGAAGCCGCCCGGCCGGCAAAAAAGGCCCTTCCGGTCGACCGTGAGCCAGCTATCGAATCGCTCAGGTGTCATTTGTTCCGGCGCATGTCGAACAGTGCCCGACCTGCAAGCTGCATCGCCCAGGCAAACGGGCCGACGACCGTAGCGTATAGAATAACAAAGGATAAGGGTGTCAGGCGCTTAAGAAAATCGCACTGCCGGCCCCGCTCCGGCAGTGCTTGTCATCTCAAACGCCCCGACGCTATCAGCCCAACCGGCTCGCCAAGGCGCGCACCCACTCGTGGTCGTGCATCCTGTGTAGGAGGGATGTCAACGAGACTCGCTCCAACGGCAAGAATGACACATTCGCGACGGTCTACGCAAACGAGAGTTGGCCGTTACCAATAATTCTTTTCTTTCCGCTGACCGCAAATTCAGACTTGACGTGCGTCCTCTACGAAACGGGTGCGGCGCGCTATTCGCGCTTAGGCGCCGGCGTCGGATGTGTCACGGCTGGGCCTTGGCGTCGTCCTCGACTGGCTCTTCTTCTTGTGGCTTGGCCTCGACGATCGGCGGCTTGCCCTGACCTGGGGCAAGGGGTCCGCGCCATGTCTCGAAGCGTGCTTGTAGCGCCGCGCCGTTTGCATTCCACCACGCTTCGTCGAATTGCAGCGCCTTCTTGAAATTGTCAGGCGCTGTCGGGAGGAAGGGTGTCATCTCGACATCGATCACCGGATGCTTGCCGACCAGCGGCAGCGCCGATTTTCGCATCGGGCCATAGGCGATCAATTCGGCTTGCACTGCCAGTCGAGCCGGGTCTGTGGCGAAACCGATAAAGCGCAGCGCCACGTCCTTGTTCTTTGCGTTTTTCGGGATCGCCCAAAGATCGAGATCGTAGATCTGGCCGTCCCACATCACCCCGAACCTCCGGCGGTCGCCGACCAGGGTGCGGAACATGCGGCCGCTATACGCCGCAGCCATCGCGACTTTATTTTCGGAGAGCCATGTCATCGGCTCGTCGGCGCGATCCCACCAGAAGGTTTCATCCTTGATCTTGTCGAGCGCCTTAAAGGCGCGATCGGCGCCTTCCTGAGTTGCAAGCTCGGTATAGACATTGGCCGGATCGACGCCGTCAGCAAGGAGGGCAAGCTCAAGCGTCTGACGCGCAGTATTGGGCAGAGCCCGTTTGCCGGGGAAACGCTTGGCATTGAGCAGATCGGCGATCTGCGAAGGAGACGCCTTGCTCGCGGCCTCGCGGTCGAAAACGATCGCGGTAGACCAGGCGACGCTGGCAACGCCGCAAGACGAAAGACCGCCGGAATAGAAATCCTCCTGCGCGCTCTCTCCTGAAGGGGCCGCGCCGAGGCTGGAGGGCGCGATCGGTTCAAGCAGACCGTCCCGGCAAAGGGCATCGAGCGCGCCGGCCGAAACGTCGATGACATCGATGGCCGAGTCCTCGCCGCCGATCATCTCCTTAATCTTGGCAGGCGTTCCGTCATAGATCTCGGTCACAATCCTGGTGCCGGTCTCCTTGGCAAATGGCGCGAAAAAGGCAATTTCCTGCGATTGGCCGTAGGCGCCGCCCCAAGTCGCAATATTAAGCGTGTCCTCGGCGAGTGCGCGCGCCGGAGCCCCGAGGCAAGCTGCCAGGGCGGCGGCAATGGTGCCCATTCGCCCGATTGCTGCGAGCGTTCGGCGAAGGTCATGGTGGCGTTGCTGGGACACGGTTGCGTTCTCAGTTGAAAAACTCTTCAGCCGGGGTCAGCGCGGCTGAACGTGGGTTGCGGTGGTATTGTTGGGCGTCGCCCCGCCATTGGCTGCGGGCTGGTTTGCCTTGCGAATCATCGGTTGCGCAAGGGCTCCGCCAATCGAAATTTCCGGCTGCTTGTCGGCGGCAGGTTGCGAGGCCTCCGAATCGGAAACGATGGAGAAGCGCCAATCGAGGGTTTGCTGCCCCAAATTGATATCGCCATGTCCCGAAATCAACCCGTGCGCTGTCTGCATGTCGAACTTCTCGCACCAAATATGGCCGGTACCGAGGCGGCACTCGGCGTTGAGAGTTTCGAACGCGGTGACCTCGTCGTTGCCCCAACCGTCGCCCTCGGCAGGATCTGCCTCGGCAAGGAAGCGCGCAAAATCGACCGGGACCGTGCCCGTGCGCGCTTCGATCTTGAAAGGGCCGGCCAGCTCTTGCACCAGCGTGTCGTAATCGCGTCCTTTGGTAGAAAGTTCGGCCTTTAGGACGCCCACCCCGCTAAGCGGGATAGAAAGCCCCGGGGCGACGCATTCCGCGATCGCCAGGTCGGACAGTATGCCCTCGACCTTGGCCGTAGTGACCGGTTGCGAAAGATCGACATCGACTCTGCCCGCTGCCGAACCGCCGCAAAACTCAAGCTCACCGACTTCGCTTGCAACAACGCCTTGCCGCGCGTTGATGGTGAACCCGCCGCGGCCCAGCTTGATCTCGGGGGCGGTGACTTCCGCCGCCGAAATACGAAGGTCGGTATCGACAGAGCTGAGGATGGATTGACTGGGGCGCACGGCGGGCGCCGCCGGCTCCGCGGAAACGCCGGCGCCGATATAGGGGTCGAGCGCGAGCCGGTCGAAAGCAAGCGTGCCGTCGATACGCGGCCGCGGCCCGGGCGTCACGGCGAGGACACCGATTGCCCTGTTACCGTCAAGCGTAAACGAGCCGTCCTCGAAGATCAGCGTCGCGCCGTTCCAATGCGCCTTACCTGACGCCGAAAGACTTTTGAGATTCTCTCCATCGGCCAATGCGATTCCAGCCCATCTGAGAAAATCCCGGGCATTTGCCATTTCGACATCCAAGTCGCCGTCGATCTCAAACTCATTATTGAGTGAGGCGACGCCGGTGAGTTTGGCTGCCATAGGCGGCGCAGTAAAGCTTAGCGTCACGGGGGCCGTGAGGCTGTCATCCGTCTTCGACAGCGCACCGGTATCGAAAGTGAATTCGACAGCCTCACCGCGAAGCTTGAAGGAACCGAAGCTTGACATCGCTCCGGTGCCGGAGTGCAGATCGAATCGGGCATCGATCTTCTTGATGATTTCTGTGCCCGCTGCGGTCGGCATGTAAATGGTGCCGTTCCTCACGCGAAGCACCCGGAGCAATGTGCCGTTCAACAGATTTGCCACGCGCGCTTGCAAGGTTTGCTCTGGCCCCATGGTCAAGGACGGCGCCTCTTTGAGCGTAATCTTGGGCTTGGTAAGTCGAAAAGCATCGATCCGGGTTTGGCCGAACAACAGCTCGGCGAGGTTAAGCGAGATCCTGGCGTTAGGTGCGGAGAGCGACTTCACCGAGGGAAGCCGTGAGGCATTCGTGAGTTCGAAGCCACTTCTGATCGCCACGTCGGGGAAGTACTGCACGCGCACGGGCCCGGTCAGCTTCACCTCTCCGCCGGTCCACTCCGATAAGGCTTCGGACACGTGATCAGCAAGGCGCAGTGAATCGCCGATAAAGCGCGGCAGGACCGCAAGACCAACCAAGAACAATGCGATGAGGCCAACGAGAAGCCATTTCCAAACAAACTGGCGAGGCTTCATGCCGTCCCCTACCCACCGTTCCCCGCGGGGCCCCAACGCCGAGGTCCCGGCCGCTTGCTGTCTCGCTTGAGATCCCCGCCTTTCTAGCCTGAACCGGCCCGGATAGCGAGAGCGGGCCTGATTTTTGTTGCTAGATCAGACCCTTGGGCTCGCCGGCATCCCGCCGATCAAGGTTCCCGGCCTGCTTCCCACCACAACTCCGTGGAGAAGGAGAACGGGAACGAGACTCGCCAGCACGATGGTCAGCGCCGAAAGCCCCGCCTCTTCGTAGCGGTAGAGCGATGCCAGGGTGAAGACCTGTGTGGCGAGCGTGTCGAAGTTGAAGGGTCTGAGCAGAAGCGTCGCGGGAAGCTCCTTCATCGAATCGACGAACACGATCAGCGCGGCGGCACCCAGCGCCGGCCTGAGCAGGGGCAAATGCACTCTGACCAGCATCTCGCCAAGCGGCGCACCGAGAGACCGCGCCGCGGCGTCGATGTTGCGAGAGACTTTGCTTAGGCCCGCCTCGACGGCGCCCAGCGAGGCGGCAAGGAAACGAATCGTATAAGCGAGCACGATCGCAAAAGCCGTTCCTGACAGGAGCAGTCCGGTTGAGACGCCAAACAAGGATCGGGCGAGGGAGTCGACAAAATTGTCGAAGCCCGCGAGCGGAATCAGAATGCCGATCGCAAGCACGGTGCCGGGCACGGCGTAGCTGATGGCGGGAACGGTACTCGCTCCGTGAACCAGCATCGAGCGCGTCTGCCGCCGTGCGTAAGCCAAGACCACGGCAAAAATAACCGCAAGGATGGAGGCGGCTGCTGCGAGCAACAGGCTGTTCAAGGCGGCCTGCCAAAACGCCGGCGCCAATCCCGCCGCCAAATGCGCGGCGGCATCGTAGGAAAGAGCGCATGCCGGGATCACGAAACCGAACAGGACCGGGATCGCGCAGGCAAGGGCCGCCGCCATCCCCCGCCAGCCCTCGAGCCTGTCTTCGGGGAGGCGACGGTACTTGCCGGTGGTGTGATGAAAGCGGCGTTTGCCGCGTAACACCCGTTCGAGAACGAGCAGCGCGAAAACGAAGAGCAGCATGACACAGGCGATTTGCGCCGCTCCGGCGAGGTTGTTGCGCTCGAGCCAGGTGTCGTAGACGGCCACGGTCAAGGTT
>Ga0307425_1000211_pt1 | contig 36490 bp, 33 predicted proteins | sample SalMarWE160330MG_FD_202152 | JGI IMG/M metagenome (GOLD analysis project Ga0307425, IMG submission 202152) | Salt marsh sediment microbial communities from the Plum Island Ecosystem LTER, Massachusetts, United States - WE1603-30 | ecosystem: Environmental > Aquatic > Marine > Intertidal zone >... | reverse complement strand
TTTACCAACACGAAGGCGATATTCCCTGCGATTTTTCAGCTTCTTGATATTCGAGCAATTAGGGAAATCTTGTAAGTCACTAACCGCATCATAAATGGTGTCTTTGGTCTTCTGGTCTTTGATCTTTCGAAGTTGTCGAAGGGCCTTTGGCTTCCATTCAATTCTTTTCATATCGGTATCTTAAACTTATAATATAAGCCTGTCAAGCCAATAAATAAGTTAGGTGGTGAAATTAGGGTCAGATTTTAACGGGCTGTTGTTTCTCTCACCCCAGTACCATCTTCCGGGGCTACAGGCCGTAGGCTGCGTGCTCTATCCAAGTTTACCCTGTTGAATTAGTTTACGAAGCTCCGAAGGAACATTCACCAGGGCGAGTGAGAGGTGTTCACGGTGGAGATATGATGCGACAGAGATTAGAGTATATGCACAACAATTCGGTACGGCGCGGGTATGTTGATAATCCGGTTTATTTAAATAAGCCACTTGATGCTGATTATGCCTTGTTTTTCAAGCGATTTAAATTCAGGGTCCCCCGTTAAAAGCGGGCAGTTATTGATCATAGCCAAGGCCCCGGCAAAGGAATCCGCATACGAAATTGGATACCTTGCTTTCAGACTCGCAGCTGCCAGAAGAAGTTCTTCATCGATTCGATCGATCAGCTTTATCGGCAAAGCTTTAATTCGGGAGTAGGCTAAGTCTGCCAAAATCCGGCCCTGTTCCCTCAATGTGATATAATAGACCTCACCTGCGTGAATTGCGTGGAAATATAGGCGAAGGGCGCCATTTTTTGCCTGAGTGAGGGTATACTCGATCTGGTCAGAAAAAGATTCATCTTCAAGATATCCGATTAGGGCATAACTATCGAGGACAAAACTATTTGGTCCTGACAATTGTCTTATTCTCCTTTTGTTTTTCAAGTTTTTTTTCTTTCAAATAGGCCTTCAATATTCCAGATCCCTTTAGCATCCCTCGGGTTGCCACAATCGGATTTTCCGATTCGGGCACCATCAAAATGCCTTGGTCTTTTTCAATCCACCGGATCGCCGTGGTCGAGCGTATCCCATATTTAACCCTCAGCTTTTTGGGAATCACAACCTGCCCTTTTGATGTTACCTTGGACGATACTGCTTCCATTTACTTTACCTCAGTTAAGTGATAATTTTGTCAGGCTAAACGAAAGGTAGGAAATTGTCAATGATTTTTTCTTACCTTGACCGTTATTCGAGTGCGCAGAATTATGCGGGGAGGGAGGGGTTGTTGGAGGTTTGGAAGAGTTGGTAGGTGAGCGTGGCGGTAGAGTTTTAGAGTGGGAACATGAATGACTTCGGGGTCGTTCGCTGGTTGTTGTTGATGGGAGGTGAGAGATAGGACACGGGATCGAAGTCTCTATGCGCCATGCACCCTGCGTGTCTTAGATCCCCAAGTATGCCTCCCTGACATGTTCATTGGTCATGAGGTCCTCCCCGGACCCCTCTAAGACAATCCTGCCGTTTTCCAGGGCGTAGGCCCTGTGGCACATCTTCAGGGTTTGGGTTACGTTCTGTTCAACAAGAAGAACAGTTACCCCTTCCTCCGCGTTGATCCTCCTTATCATAGAGAAAATATCCTGGACAAGGATCGGCGCAAGGCCTAAGGAAGGTTCGTCAAACATCATCAGCTTTGGCAATGACATGAGCCCTCTACCGACGGCAAGCATCTGTTGCTCCCCACCTGAGAGTGTGCCCGCCATCTGTTTTCTGCGCTGCTCTAACCTTGGAAAGAGCTCATAGACATGCCCCATGGTTTCATAACGCTTGATTTTGGCCTGGCCGTAGAAGGAGCCCGTGATCAGGTTTTCTTCTACACTCATCTCAGAAAAGAGGCGTCTCCCTTCAGGGACATGCACTATCCCCAATTGAATAATATCGTGTGGGGGGAGGATATCGAGGCGTGTACCGTTAAACTCTATGCTCCCCTTTATAGGTGTTACGAGTGAAGATATGGTCTTTATGGTCGTTGACTTGCCTGCGCCGTTAGCCCCGATCAGGACCAGGATCTCCTCGTCCCTGACCTCAATAGTGACATCCCAGAGTACCTGCAGATCGCCGTAACAAACATCGATGCCATTAACTGTGAGCATATTCCTCTCCGAGATAGGCCTCAATGACCGCGGGGCTATTTGCCACCTCCTGTGGCGTTCCTTCAGCGATTGTCTGGCCAAAGTTGATGGCGTGTATTCTGTCGGAGATCGTCATGATGACCTTCATGATGTGTTCGATAATGATAATTGTAACCCCTTTATCACGGATCCTTTTTATCAGATCTATGGCAGAGTCTAATTCATTAGGATTAAGCCCTGCGGCAGTTTCATCCAACAGCAGGAGTTCAGGCTGAGTCGCCATGGCCCTTGTAATCTCCAACCGTTTTCTTTCTCCAATGGGAAGGCTCTTGGCTAAGATATCCTTCCGGTGGACCAATTCACAGAACTTCAGGGTCTCCATTGCCAGATCATGGGCCTCATGTTTTGTATTGACCCTTGAGAAGGCCGCTGCAATGACATTGTCCAAGACCGACATCCGGCCTAAGGGCTTTACCACCTGGAATGTCCTGCCGATGCCGAGATGGCAGATCTTGTGTGTCTTGAACCCTGTTATATCCTCACCTTTGAAGTAGATCTTACCGCTTGTGGGTTTAAAGTAATCACTGATAAGGTTGAACATGGTGGTTTTCCCGGAGCCGTTGGGCCCAATGAGACCAAAGATTTCTCCCTTTTCGACCTTAAAGCTTACGTCATTGACCGCTGCTAATCCCCCGAAATACTTCACAAGATCTTTGACTTCGAATAGACTCAACCTGAAACCTCCCTGGTCTTGACAGAAAATATCTTTTTAACGATCAGATTCCAGTCGCCCACAATACCGTTGGGAAGGAGAAGAATGACTAAAACCACTAAGATCCCGAAACCTAAGACATGGGCCTGCATCACATATTTTGCCCAAACGATTATCATGTCTGACCCTGTCAAGGCTGCGATACCCTTGAAAAAGCCGAAGAACCCCGTCCTGAAAAACTCGTGGACCGCAACCATGACAAAGGCTCCAACCACCGGGCCATAAAGCGTCCCAACACCCCCAACAATACCCACAAGGATGGCCATGATGGAGATGTCGTGGAGGGAAAATACCACCTCAGGGTCTATAAACCCCATGTAGTTCATGAATAAGGCCCCTGCCATACCGGTGAGAAAGGCTGCGACATTCAAAGAGAGCATTTTATAGTAATGGGTATTGATCCCCAAGCTTTCGGCAGCATCCTGATCTTCACGGATAGAGACAAAATAATAGCCCCATTTAGAACGCATAATAATCTGGACACCGATAACGGAGATAGCCGCAAGGCCGAGGGCAATGTAATAGTAGGGAATTTTCGAGACAAACGATTGAACGATGAGTATGCCCACCATGCCATCTGTCAGGGATTCCCAGACGGTTGCAATGTGCCGCATCACCTCATTGAGCGCCAAGGTGGCAAGGGCGAAGTAGGCCCCGCGCAGGCGAAAACATATCCAGCCAAAGGGGAAGGCGATGGCCATGGCCGCTATTCCACCGAATAACATACCCCACCATGCGGAAAGTCCTAATTTGGTGACAAAGAGACCGGCGGTATAGGCGCCGGTCCCGAAAAACGCTGCGTCACCAAAGGAGACCTGACCCGTATATCCGGCAATCACGTTCCAACCGGAACCGATGACGACCCACATGAGCACCAGGATCATCAGGTGCTGGTGGTAATCATCCCGCACGATAAGCGGAAAAAGGATCAGGATGGCAAGGAGGAAGAAGGGGGAATATTTTCTCATGGTTTTCCTTTTCTCAGACCTTGAGCAGCCTCTTGAAACCACCCGGGATAAAGAGAAGCACCAGAATAAATATCAGGAGACCGATCATGTCATCATAGGCCATCCCGATATAGGTAGCGCCAAAGGCCTCGGCAACCCCTAATGTCAGCCCCCCAAAAATAGCGCCTACGGTGGAACCGAGCCCGCCTAAGATGGTAATAACAAACGCCTTTCTCGTAAAGGGCCCCCCGATATCAGGAAAAAGATAGTAGACCGGCATGAGAATGGTCCCTGCAGCAGCCACGAGCGCTGAACCGAGACCGAAAGTGAGGATGGTGATCCGTTTGGAATTTACGCCCATGAGGAGAGCGGCGTCCTTGTCCTGGGCCGTGGCCCGGATGGATCGCCCTAAATCCGTTTTTAAGAGGAACCAAAACATACAGAGTGTGAAGGCCAGGGCAATAAAAAAGGCCACAGTCAGGGCGACGCTGAAGGAGATGTTCCCAATAAAAAAGGTGGAGCCGGAGTAGCTTGTCCTGACCGATTTATAGTCGGATGAGAAGATAAAACGCGCAACCTCCGTCAGTACCATTGCAATGCCCACTGTCATGAGCACTTGGTTTTCCGGCAGAATCGATTCGACTTCCATCAGGGGATTAAGGGTGTATTTTTGAATGAGCATACCGAGAAGAAACAGGGAGGGCATGCTGATAAATATGGTGAGATAGGGGTCGATTCCTGCATAGGTAAAGCAGGCGAAGGTGACATACATTCCTACCATCATCAAGGCGCCATGGGCCAGGTTGATAATCCCCATCACGCCCATGATCAGCGACATTCCCATACCGATCAGACCATAAAGCCCGCCTTTGAGAATGCCAGCCACCAGGGTTTGTAAAAAGACCTCCATGGTAACTCCCTTAGCTGAGCGGTCGAGTGGCTAATCAGTGCCTGAACGAAATAACTTCCCTATTTCATAATCCTAATCGTGATTAAGAGTATGAATCCAAATTAATGAACATGACTGCTTATTCGGGCACTACTTGCAAAAAGGGCGGGAAGATCCCGCCCTTTTTCAAATTAGCGCTGATTCCACTTGGGTACCGGGTAAACATATTTGTGTGTCGAGACATCTTTTGGCCAGACGGTATCGAGCTTGCCGTTTATCCACTGAACCAAAAAGGTAGGTAGACTATTCTGCTGGGTCTTCTTGCCATAGGAGATGAATTTCACACGACCGAATGCGGTCATCATGTCGGTTCCGGCAAGGGCATCTCTCACACCCTCAGGGGTGAGGGTTCCGGCCCTTTTTAAGGCATCTGCAATCACATACATGGCGGCATACGCCTCGGCGCCGTGGTATTCTGTGGGGGTATTATATTTAGCGACGAATTTATCATAATATTCCTTGGCCCCGGGATAGGGAACCGATGGGCTCCAGAGGGTGGCTGAGAAGACATAATCCGAGGCTGCTCCGGCATTTTTCTGGAACTCGGGCAGAGTGAATCCGGCCGCGCCACCCACAAAGAGCTTGGGATTGAAGTTCAATTCCTTGGATTGTCGCATCAAGAGAGAGGCATCCATAATATAAGAAATCATGTAGACAAGGTCCGGTTTTAAGGCCTTCACCTTAACAAGGAGGGGTTTGAAATCAATAGCGCCTGCCTCGTAGCCCTCTTTAATCAATACCTCGATGCCCATTTTCTTGCATTTCTTAACAAACTTTTTTGAGCCGGACTGGCCGAAAAGTGAATTTTCATGAAGAATTGCAACGGTCTTGACATCCGTTGCCACATCCCCCAGAAAGGATGCAAATGCCTTGGGGTATTCACTAACAGGCGGATTGAGCCTGAAGATATACTTCCAACCCTGCTCCGTGATCCTGTCAGCAGACCCGGTATTCACCAAAAAGGGGACCTTACGCTGCTGTGCAACGGCCACGGTCGCCCAGGTCACGGAACTTGAGTATCCGCCACCCACAACAATGACCTTATCCTGGGAAATCAGCTTTTCGATAGCCGAACGACCCACGTCAGGTTTCCCGGTGGTATCTTCAATGATCAGATCGATCTTCTTCCCATTGACGCCACCGGCTGCATTGATTTCATCCAGGGCCATCAAAAATGATTTATTTTCAATTTCGCCAAACTTGGCAAGTTTACCGGTTAAGGGGAGGACTATGCCAACTTTGATCTTATCGGCTAAGGCCGGACCCGCAATTGTAAACCCCAAGAACATTAAAGCGGAAAAGACACATACTACCATTGCCAGACGTTTCATACGACACCTCCTCATGATCTTTCCTGATTAAGGTTGACGATTATGTTTAACGCTTTGCCTTTAAAAACAATAGGTTAGTTTTTACGGATAGAGAGATCAATGATTGAATTGCGTTTAGACACGAGATATTATATTAGATATAATAAGAAATCAAATCTTTTTTTAAGGTTTTCAATAAGAATACAACCTTGAACCTCGCTGGGCGGAGACTTATTTATGATAGAAATCCGTTTTCATGGCAGAGGAGGGCAGGGGGCTGTAATCGCCTCGTGGATACTCTCCTACGGGTTTTTCTTAGAAGGGAAACATGCCCAGGCATTTCCCACATTCGGCGCTGAGCGAAGGGGTGCCCCGGTGGAAGCCTTTGTCAGGGTGGATGACTCCTTTCCGAATCTCAGGTGCAAGGTGGTAAACCCCTATTACGTTATTGTTATGGGAGAGAAGTTGGTTCATTCCATCAATGTGGCCGCGGGCATTCAAGCAGGAGGTCTGATGTTGATCAACAGCCCTAAGGACCCTCAGGCCTTTGATTTTCTTGAAGGAGATTTTCAGATCAAGACCATGGATGTGAACGCGCCTGCGGTGAGAAACGGTCTTGGGAGCAAGACCAGTCCTTTTATTAATACGCCTATCCTGGGCGCTCTTATAGGGTTTACGGAGTTGGTCGAACCGGAAAGCATTGTTGCAGGGATAAGGAAATTCATCCTGACGCGTACTGAAAAGAATGTGGCGGCATTTGAAGAGGCATATGTGTTGGCTAAGAGTGAAGGTAACCGTTTCCGGGTGTAGAGGGTGAGGGTTGAGACGAGGAAATCCATTGGAGATTCTGGAATCGAAATATAGCGAAGAGAAAAAGGGTCTGCTGCACAATATCAAAGATTTTCCAATTTCCAGGAAGGATACTTCAGGAAACCAAACCGGGACCTGGAGAACCCTTCAGCCTCTCTTTAAAGAAGCGATTGCGCCATGCTCTCAGGCATGTCCCGCTAATGTCAATATCCCTGAATACATGGACCTCTTCAGGGAGGGCAGACTGATGGATGCCCTCAAAATCCTTCGCCTTAGAAATCCTTTGCCCGGTGTTTGCGGTCGGGTATGCCCTCATCCCTGTGAACCAGACTGCAATCGGGGTGAATTTGATCAAAGGGTCAATATTCGCGCTGTGGAACGGCTTTTGGGCGATTACGGTCTTGACATTCCACCCACCGGGGGAGACGAAAGGGGCAAAGGAAGGAAGGTGGCGGTTGTGGGTAGCGGGCCTGCGGGCCTGTCAGCGGCCTATTTTTTAGCAAGGCGCGGGGTAACCGTAGATCTCTATGAGCGGGAGCCCGAGGCTGGAGGGCTCCTTAGATACGGTATCCCCGAATACAGACTGCCGAGAGAGATCCTGGATCGCGAAATTGGAAATATACTTCACCTCGGAGTCAATTTCATGGGGGAGCGGGAGGTAAGAGATGAGGATTTGCCAGCTCTCACAGAGGGGTATGATTACGTCTTTTTCTCTCCCGGTCTCTGGGGGAGCAAATTACCTGATTGGGGTTATAAAGGGAGGGGTGTATTTGACGGCCTAAAGGTTTTAAGAGAGATTCATGCGGGGAATATACCTGACTTGGGCCGGAGAGTTGCAGTAGTGGGCGGCGGTAATACTGCCTTAGACGTAACCAGAGTGCTGATGCGGCTTGGTAAAGAGGTGGTCATTGTCTACAGAAGGACCATGCAAGAGGCGCCCGCATTTGAGGATGAAATTGAGGAGGGCCTTGAAGAACAAATCCGGATCATGGAGAAAAGTCTTATTACCCATATTGAGGATGGGGGAGAGGCGGGCTTGAAGATCGAGATTCAGGGGGTTGCCAAGAAAGATGGGGGAATCGTTCCTCAGGGTCCAAAGGATAAGAGGATTGTCGATAGTGTGATAGCCGCCGTGGGCCAGTTGTCGGAAATGGACGTGGGGGGAGATGAAAAGATTATTCTTGGGGGGGACTTTGAAACCGGTGCGGGGACCGTTGCCCAGGCCATTGGCTCAGGGAGGGAGGGTGCCTTTACCATCCTTGAACGATTGGGCCTGTTGACCCGGAGAGAGACAGGGGATCTGCTCTGGGCGAACGACCAGGCTAACGCACGGAGGGTCACAAATTACGACGATCTGAACCTTGCTTTTTTCAAAAGGAGTAAACGGTTTGAATTTAGACGAAGAGAGCCGCATGAAAGAACCACCGATTTTGATGAGGTAGTCCAGGGGGCGTCAATGAAGGAAGCGCTTGCTGAAAGTAACCGTTGTTTTTCCTGTGGGACCTGTACGCTTTGCGGAATGTGCTGGTACTTCTGCCCGGATGCATGCGTCATCGCAAGGAAAAATGGAGATCAGAAGATAGTCTTTGATCTTGATTTTTGCAAGGGATGCGCCATTTGCTCTGTCTCTTGTCCCCGAGGATGTGTTGTGATGGAGGAAGAGCTATGAGCAAGGATATGATGACGGGAAGTGATGCCGTAGCGTTTGGTGTTAAGTTGGCCAAGCCTGATCTGATTTTTGCCTATCCGATTACGCCCCAAACCCATATTGTGGAGACCCTGTCCGAGATAGCCCCTTCCTGGGGGGGACGCTTTATCAATGTGGAGTCGGAATTCTCTGCTATTGCTTCCTGTCTCGGGGCTGTCTCCTCTGGGAGCAGGGCCTTTACCGCCACATCTTCCCACGGTCTTTTATTGATGCATGAGGTCCTGCATTGGTTTGTAGGGGCGCGAATGCCTCTGGTTATGGTGAACGCAAACCGTGCTGTTGGCTCACCATGGAATATTTGGGCGGATCAATCGGACAGCCTTGCCCAACGGGACACCGGGTGGCTGCAGATCTATTGTGAAACCTGCCAGGAGGCCTTAGACACGGTTATCCAAGGATACTACATCTCAGAAAAACTCCTCCTTCCGGTGATGGTAATGATTGATGGCTTTATTACCTCGCACACCATGGAAGAGGTGGAGGTCCACGATGCTCAAAAAATAGATGCGTTCCTCCCTCCATATGAGCCCCAATTCAGATTAGATGTGGATGATCCGCGTTCATTTGGAAACGCCGCCCTCCCTGATGATTACTACCGGATGCGAAAGGCGATTCAGGAAATTTTTACCAGTAGTTTTGAGGTCTTTAGAGATTGTCACAACCTGTTCGAAAATGTCTTTGGCATTAGGTACGATCTGATAGAGGCCTATCGCTGCGACGATGCCGAGACGATATTCATGGTGAGCGGCGCGCTGACAGGGACAACGCGGGTTACCGTTGATATGATGCGGGAAAAGGGAATGAAGGTAGGGTTAATCAAACTGCGCGTTTTTCGTCCCTTTCCTAAACGTGCCCTGCAGAAGATCATAGGAGGGGATCAGAACGTTATTGTCCTTAACAGGGCCGTGTCCTACGGGGCACAAGGGACTCTTACCCAGGAGCTTCGTTCTGCGTTCTATAATGTTGATGACAAACCTGACATCTATGACGTGATCATAAGCCTGGGAGGGAAAGAGGTCTTTCCAGAGACCCTCATGGAGGTTTGTGAGGGTATAAAGACCGATCCTGTTTTCAAGGATAAAATGATATGGCTTTAGTGCTGGATACTTGATGCTGGGGACTGGATGTTGGATGCTTGATACTGGATTAATAAATAGGCATTTTTTGGGTTACGAATAGACTGTAGATTTTCTTTGCGGCTTTGCGCCTTTGCGTGAGACTTTTGGGGGTGTGGTGTGAAATTCGAAATCTCCAGAGATGAGTATGTCAGTGGTGGGAATGTGGGTTGTCCGGGGTGCGGGGCAGTACTCGGGATGAGGCATGTGCTAAAGATAATGGGGAAGCGAACCATTGTGGTGATGCCGGCCTGCTGCTGGGGTATCATTGCCGGTCCCTTTCCTTCCACATCTCTGAGGGTACCTCTCTTACATGTCCCCTTTGAGACCGGCGCCGCATGTGCCGGGGGGGTCCGCCAGGCCCTGATCGGCCAGGGCAAAGAAGATATTACGGTCATGGTATGGGCCGGTGACGGCGGCACATTTGATATTGGCCTGCAAGCCCTGTCATGCGCCGCTGAAAGGGATGAAGATATTATTTTCGTCTGCTATGACAACGAAGCCTATATGAACACCGGTATCCAGCGCAGTTCGGCAACACCCGAGGCTGCCTGGACAACAACGACTCCGGAAGGGGAGGGCCGTTTCAAAAAGGATATATTTGAGATCGTTCGCGCCCACAGACCGGCCTATGTTGCGAGCGCGGTGGTAACCCACGCAACAGATTTCCAGATGAAGTTTGAAAAGGCAAAGGCTAAGAAAGGTTTCCGCTTTATACATCTCTTATCTGCCTGTCCCCCAGGATGGCGGATCTCCTCGGACGAATCGATTGAAGTGATACGCCTTGCAGTAGAGTCGGGTAGCTTCCCTTTGATGGAAACGGATGAAGAGGGGGAGGTGAGATTGACCTATTATCCTGAAAGGCTGATTCCTATGGCCGAATATTTAGGCCTTCAGGGTCGCTTCAAACAAATGTCAGGGGCGCAGATTTCAGGGATTCAGGAGTTTGTTGAAAAGAGGATGACGAAATTGGGCTACACGGAGGAGGAAGGGAAGAGGAGAAACCGGGTTGGCGATGAACGAGCATTTAATTAGCGAGTTTGATCCAAAGAATTTCTTTTCGAGTTTCTTCCGAACTTCAAAAGCGATTCTCTTGTCGCCTAAGTTGTTTTTTCAGGGAATGAGAAGAGATGGCGGTTTTCTGAACCCTTTTCTCTATTTGCTCTCCTGCATTGTTTTTCATGTGCTCGTTTTCGGACTCTTACAGAAGAATCCCGTGTTTATGCTCCGTACTCTGATCCTCGGACTAATATTTCCTCTGATTACCGCCGGGATTCTCTTTCTCTTAATTACCAAGGTGTTCAAGGCCTCGGGTTCCTATGAGACCACCTTCAGGGTCAATGCCTATGCATCGGTGGTGAACCTGCTCACATGGCTTCCCATAATCGGTTTGCTCTTTGAGTTTTACCGCATCTACCTTATTGTCGTCGGTTTAAGTGCTGCCTTTTCAATCAAGATGACGCACGCATTCCTGGCGATCGTGTTGACCATTGCGATCTATATCATGGCAGCCGCAGCTATTGGTCATTTTACAGGAGGGCAATGACGAGTCTTCATCACCTCTCCCTCCCCCCCGAAATCTGAAGCATATATTTGGATCTGTTGATATATCATACGGTTTTAATGACGGAAAAATATTTTTTTCGCACTGGGGGGATAGACATACATTTTTGGATGTGTTAGCCTAACGTTGCATGAAATTTGAGTTCAAAAACCATACAAAAAGGAGGAAAAACATGAAAGCATGGATAATGGCATTATTTTTTGTGGCGGTAATCAGCCTGGTTCCTTTAAACGGTTATGGGGAGACTCCGTTTAAGTTCCCGGAAACTGATAACCAGTTTATCACTCAAATCGGTGATGACCACTACATGGTGGTGGAGCATTTGCGTTTAAATGGGGCGCGTTTCTGGGGAGTTTGGAAATTGAATGAATCTAACGCAAACTGGGAACTTGTCTATTCTGGAGAGCCAACGCCGGGAGAAAAAAGTGCTTCCGGAAACTATGTTTATGACTCATCAAAGGAGATCCTGATATGGAATATCAATTTTTCTCTCTTCCTGGGCTGTAATGGGCCGAATGCAGGAATTTCTGTTTATTCCTACAATCTTAGCGAACCGTCTCTTAGATTGACATCGATTGGAGTGGGTATTAAAAGCGATGAGAACATAGAACTAACCCGTGTCTCCGGTTCTCCGGGACAAATCCAGGGGCAATGGAGCATGGGCGAAGGACTCAACAGCTATCTTCTCAATTTAAATACCGATGGCACCATGTATATGTCCGGCAATGTACAGGAATGCCAAACTGACTGAATGAAAAACAGCTAAAAAGGTTACTTGAGAAAGCCCATTGGCGCCAAGATAAGGAGGTGTGAGTGTGAATAACACCCCTCATGGGTTAACAAAATACCCGATATTGGAGTAATTACTGCTGCCGACGCTATTATAGGCCGTAACGGCAACGAAAAAGGAGGCGCCTTTCCAGAGAACGACGGATATCCCTGTTTGGTTTCCAAGATCAACGCTTCTGATGGATTCAGGACCCGTATAGGGAGATGGGGCGTAATAGAGGGTATATCCGGTTGCATCATTCACACTGTTCCAGGAAAGCGTAACCTGAGCGCCCGAAGTGACTACCGCCAATATCGGTGCTGAAGGTGGAGCGCCACTCGTTCCATCCCACCCGGCTATTCGTGCCATGAGCCACCAGAAGGCTCTTCCCTTTAGATTGCAATTTAACGGCTCCGAATGAGCACAGCAATCTTCATACCCACAACCTGCGCACAAGTCAGAACCGGAGTGCGATCCACACCATTCCTGTGCCCAGTTATTGGCCCATTCATTATAATAGCACCCATCATCTGCGCCAAAGGGGAGAAAATAGCCTCCGTCAGGGTCATAACTTTCAATATCTGCAAAATCAAACAGCATCTTGTTATTGACATTACAGTAGGTGCGAATCTGATTGTTCCGGACGTGCAGATTCCCTGACACCCCACTACCATCCAGATGGCCCGTCATATAAACAAAGATGACCGAAGGATACTCTGTTTCAAGCTGGTTCATGGCAGTAAGATAGGCGTTAATTCCCGCTTCCGTGTTATCGCTTACGCCTCCGCACCAGGACCATATGACAACGTTTCTACTACTGCCCGATCCATTCAAATACCTCCGGGTGTTGTTAGCCCAGGTTGTGTCACCATCGTGTCCAAGGTCTCCGTCAGGAGTATAGTCGGCTAATGAAAGAACGCCTGACGTTATACTGCCATCCCCGTTAAAATCATAGAGATGATTACGTGATGTGTCATTCATCAATGTTTCCATTCCGGTTATCGGCTGGCTCCCGTGCGAAGTATGACCATAGCAAACCCTGAGCCGGCTTTTTGCTTGGTTTGTCCAGTATTCAGGGATTTTGCTGGGATCTGTACAATTATGGTCAATGATGACGGGTTGTGCAAAGGAAGGTGAATAAACAAATGCGCATAAACAGAGAATGGACAATGAGAAAATGAACCCTTTTACCAGGGCATATGCGTTCTGTTTCATTTTTTCTGTCTCCTTTCTAAGTCCCTAACCGGGAGAAGCCGGAACCAAAAAGGTCTCTCGCAAAGGCGCAAAGCTCGCAAAGAAAAACAATGAAAACTTTCTTGTGCTTCTTGTCGGCCCCTGGCGGATTTGCGCAAGATTTAATTGTTAACTGTCCAAATATACACACTCCTGAATTGTGCGTCAAGCGTGATGCGTCGCGATAAATCGAAAATGTCAATAATGCGTTATGGTGAGTTGGGGCTTTACAATCCAATGAAATATTGATAGCTTTTTCATGAGGAGAAACAGCATGAGACAGAAAATATATTTTGTAACCATTCTCGGGAACCTAATAGGCGCTTTATTGACCTTCGTTTATTCCACCTACATCAATGTCGACCTGAACGTACCACAGGGGGCAGCCTCTTCACTCAATGCGGTGGTCCCTTTTGTCATTGGAACGGCTTTCATTTTTTTTGTGATTATAACAATCAATCATAGGTGGTCCCGTCCTCTATACCAGACCATGCCGGACAAGATATCAACGGAGGGATCCAATGGGGTGTATCCCGAGAATCTGAAAAGAAAGGCACTTCAACTGGCTCCGATGTTGGCCGGGACCACCCTTCTGGCGTGGATCATGGCCGGGTTCATTTTCGGTATGCTCATGCCGGTTATCCTTCATGCCTTTTTCGGAGCGGCGCCGACGACCCTTACGGAGAGTCTGGGGACGATTTTTGGGATTACCGTTGTCGGCGGATTCAGCACGAGCCTCTTTATCTACTTTGCCTCGGAAAGTGTGTGGCGTAAACAGATCCCCCTGTTTTTCCCTGAAGGGGAGTTGAGTGAGGTGAAAGCTGTTTTCAAGCTAAGCGTGAAAGCACGTCTTCTTGTTGTCTTTCTCATGATCAGCTTGATCCCCCTTACTCTGCTCGGTGTTTCTGCTTACTGCAGGGCTCTTGCGCTGCAGACTGCCGGACCAGCAATGGGGGGCCAGATTATTTCCGGCTTATTGCTTCAAATCCTCTTTATCACTGCTGTGGGATTCGTCATATCCGTAACATTGTCACTGGTTGTCTCCAAAAGCGTCTCCGCTCCATTGGAAGAGATGGAAACCGCCATGAAAGAGGTTGCCAAGGGAAACCTTGATGTCCACATAAAGGTCGTGTCAAACGACGAGATCGGGGCCGTTGGCGAGGGGTTCGGCAGGATGATCAAGGGACTGAAGGAATCTGAGGCCATAAAAGAATCCTTTGGAAAATATATCAGCCAGGAGATCCGCGACGAAATCCTCTCAGGCAGGATCCCCTTGGACGGGGAAATGACGCGGGCGACGATGCTCTTTTCAGATCTGAGGGACTTCACCCCCTTTGTGGAATCGACCCATCCCAAGCAGGTGGTGAGCATCATGAACCAGTATTTCTCCGAGATGGCAGAGGCGATCAAGAGAAATAACGGGCTGATAGTTCAATATGTGGGAGATGAGATTGAAGCGGTATTCGGCGCGCCTGTTCCCTATGATGATCACCCGGATATGGCCGCCAGGGCCGCGCTTGAGATGAAAAGAAGATTGATCCATTTAAACGAGAGGTTCAAGACCCAGGGCGTGGCCCCTCTTCGTCACGGGATCGGCATTCATACCGGTGCGGTATTAGCGGGCATCATCGGTAGTAAAGAACGGAGTTCTTATGCACTGGTGGGAGACACCGTGAATCTGGCTTCCAGGATCCAGGGACTGACCAAGGAGTTCGCCTGTGATATCATGCTGAGCCAGACCACCCATGATCTGGTGGCCGGGACTTATAACATGGAGCAGCTCCGCGCTGTGAAGGTAAAGGGTAAAAGCGAAGAGACAATGGTCTACAAGCTCTTGAGCCATAACGGTTCCGGGTGATCAGAGAACATTAGCCACAGACACACACAGACCGACACAGAAATTGATTGGGCAACAGGGAAGAGATGCTTGAATAATGGCCGAGATCGGTTTCCATGCAGTATAGAAAAATAGAGACAATGGGAGGATGAGACAGGTCCTATGTGTAAAATTCTGGTCATTTATCATTCCCAGGCAGGTCATACGCAAAGGATGGCCGAAAGTGTAGCCAAAGGCGCCGGCAATATCGAGGGTGTCACTGTCGTGCTTAAGAGAGCATCAGAGGCCAACCTCCGGGACCTGCTGGAATGTGATGGTTTGGCTATCGGATCTCCCGAGTACTTTGGGTATATGGCCGGGATGGTAAAAGATTTCTTTGACAGGACCTACGATGAGGCGCGCGGGAGAAAAGAAGTCTTCAAGAAACCGTACGTTCTCTTTGTCAGCGCTGGGAATGACGGGACAGGGGCCTTGAACAACATGGAACGTATCTGCACGGGGTACCAGTTCAAAAAGGTCTATGAACCTGTTGTGGCAAGGGGAGAGATCGATCGGGACACCCTTATCAGGTGTGATGAGTTAGGAAAGACTATCGCGGCAGGGTGCAAGGAGGGGATATATTGAAGCACAACAACTGATCGGTCAGAAGCCTCTGGCCATTTCAGAGGTAGAAGGGTTTTCCAAATCCCCCCGCAAGGTGATCAGTGAGGAGGAGATCGGAAATATTGTTGGCGCATTCGGGCAGGCCGCTCGCCGGACCAAAGAAGCGGGCTTTGACGGGGTCCAAATCCATGCCGCTCATGGATATCTGCTGAGCCAGTCTTTATCACCGGCTTTCAACAAACGTGAGGATAGCCATGGCGGAAATCTGGAAAATCGCGCCCGATTCCTGATGGAAGTGCTCAGGGAAGTCCGGTCCGTTGTAGGTCCTGATTTTCCTGTTCTGGTCAAGATGAACTCCGAGGATTGTTTAGAATGCGGGCTCACTTTGGAGGACTCTGTTCAATTGGGTGCCATGTTGGAGGAGGGGGGAGTCGATGCGATCGAGTTGAGTGGCGGGACTTTTCTCTCCGGTAAGCTTAGCCCCTCGAGAAGTGGGATAACTTCCGAAGAAAGGGAGGCATATTTCCGAGAAGCGGCAAGGATATTTAAGGAGAAGATCAACATTCCTTTGATCCTCGTAGGGGGAAACCGCTCCATTGAAATGGCAGAGCAACTCCTGAATGACGGGTATGCCGACTATATCTCCATGAGCAGACCTTTTATCCGCGAACCCGGTCTGATAAAACGTTGGGCATCTGGTGATATCCGCCGTGCCGCATGCCTTTCCGACAATAAATGCTTTGGCCCGGCGATGGCCGGACAAGGCATCTATTGCGTGGTGGAAAAGCAGGAGAACGCGAAAGAATAGAGCCATGAGCCAAAAAAATCATTGACATTTTCAATAGGATTCTATTTTATGTTATCGGCTATGGAACTTGCCACTTTCAATCCAGTTCAAATTCGCCGTTTATATAACAACTGCTTTTCGCAATGTCTGATACTCAGTTCCACACACGACATAAGGAATTGTTGGCCGGTTTTCAACAAAACTTAACCCGGATAAGCCGGAATTAAGGAATTTACGGCAATCTCTTCAATCTAATCCCTCAATCCTTGAATCCCTGAATCCCTAAATTTCATAGCCGGAAAGGCTCTTTGGGAAGAAGAGATTGCGACTGTTTTGCGTACTGTGTCATTTGTAAAGGGCTAACCATACGAGTGTCTGAAAGGAGGCAAAGGCTATGAAAAAGAACATTTTTGGATGGAGCGTTTTAATGGCGGCCTGTTTAGTCATGACAATTGGTTTCACCGCCTGGGGTGCGGATGTCATCAAAATCGGGGTTATCGGGCCCATGCATTTTTTGCAGGGTAAGGGCCATTGGAACGGGGCCCTTATGGCCCAGGAGGAGATCAATGCGAAGGGAGGTCTCCAGGTCGGCAGCAAGAAGATGAAAGTTGAACTCGTCAAAGCCGACTCCAATGAGTTTCTAAACATTACCGATGCCACCAACGCCATGGAGCGTCTGATGTCTCAGGACAGGGTGGATTTCGTTGTGGGCGGTTTCAGGAGTGAGGCAGTCCTGGCAATGCAGGATATTGCCATGGACTACAAGAAAATCTTCATCGGGTGCGGGGCGGCCCACCCTGAGATTTGCGCTCGAGTGGGAAAGGATTATAACAGGTATAAATATTGGTTTCGCCAGACCCCGGTCAATTCCAGATACCTGGTCAAGGTCTGTTTGATTAATCTGGCAACGGTCAGCGCCATAGTGAAAAAGACCCTGGGTGTTAAGAAACCCAAGGTGGCCATCGTCGGTGCAAAGGTCATGTGGGTTGACCCGATGATTGCGGCCATCAAGAAGCACGTACCCAAAATGGGGATGGAAATCGTCGGCGTGTGGAGACCTTCTCAGACGACTACGGATGTGACCGCAGAGCTGACGGCCATACAGCGTAAGGAGGCCCAGATTATTTTCACCATCTTCTCTGCATCCGCGGGCATTACCTTTGCAAGACAGGCAGCCGACCTCAAGGTGCCGGCCGCCTTTGTGGGTATCAACGTGGAGGCCCAGAAGGATGGTTTCTTCGAGGCTACCCAGCACAAAGGCAACTATGCGGTGACCATGAGTACCTATGTCAGGGGCGTCAGCTACAATGATCTCACCGGGCCCTTTATTGAGAAATACGTCAAGAAATTTGGCGGGACACCTCCCTACACCGCTGCCACATACGATGCCATAAAGTTCACCCTTGGCGATGCCATCGAAGCGGCCGCGACGATCGACACGGAAAAGCTTATTCCCATAATGGAGAGGGCCGAACATAAAGTTACCGCAGCTGCCATGGGAAAATTTGACAAGAACCACGATGTGGTCTTTGGACCGGGTTATGCGACAGGCATGACCCTTCAATGGCAGGATGGCAAGATGAGGGGCTGGTGGCCAAACGGCTGGAAGGGCGTCACCTATTCGGGTATGGTTCCCTACAAATTACCGCCCTGGATGATCGAAAAATATAAGAAATAACCTTAATCGTTCCGGGTTGAAGGGTTCAGGGTTCGAGGTCTGTCTGAATCTGAACCCTGAACCCGTACACGTCTACGGCGGGAAAAAACTGCTGAGGCCCTATCCGTATGATAATAGATATCATCATAAGCTCTCTGATCAACGGAAGTGTTTATGCCCTTCTGGCCATCGGGTTTTCTTTGATCTTCGGGGTGGCCCGGATCGTCAATATTGCCCATACCGCCTTTTATATGCTCGCGTCTTATTGCATCTTTTACGGAACTCACAGATTGGGCGTCAACCCGATCTTGTCCATGGCAGTGGCCGTAATAGTGGTCACCCTGATCGGGCTTATCTCATACAAAATCTTCATCGACCCCATACGCGAACATGAGGGAGCGGTCCTGATCGCCACCATTGCCCTTGCAATGGTCTTTCAGGAGATCATGCTCCTCATCTTCGGCGGCGATTTTCGTGGTGTACCGTCTCTAATTGAAGGCTACCTGACGATACTCAGTGTAAAGGTCTCCTATCAGCAGTTGCTGACATTTGGTGTTGCCCTGCTGGTGTTGGCTGCTGTCTGGGCGTTATTGAAGAAAACCAAGTTAGGGCTGGCTATCCGTTCCACTGCCAATGACAGGGAAGTAGCCAACCTGATGGGGATGGACGAGAGCAGGGTAGCCATGATCACCATGGGTGTCTCAGTGGCGTTGGCGGCACTTTCCGGCGCAGTGGTTGCCCCATTGGCTATTGTCAATCCTTTTATGTGGATGCATCCCCTGATCATGATGATGGCTGTGGTGGTCTTAGGGGGACTGGGCAGTATCAAGGGGAGTTTTTTCGGCGCTTACATCCTGGGATTTGCCGAGGCATTAGTGGTCTTCCTGATACCGATGGGCGCTTACCTTAAGGGTTCGGTGGCACTATCCATAATGATCTTGGTGCTCTTGATCAGGCCTGAAGGCCTTTTTGGCGTTTCTTTTGAGGAAGAGAGATAGGCATGGGTCTTTTTGGTTTTTATCTGAAAAAGCTTTACACCATCTTTCGGAGTGAGGTGCTCGTTCTCCCAAGCAGGATTGTCGTCCTCCTTTTCTTTTTGGCCCTCCTTTTTTTGCCCGTAATAACACAGGACCCTTATCTGCTCCGTATCCTCGTCCTGACAAGCATCTTTGCGATTTTTGCAGCCAGTTGGGATCTCCTGTCCGGTTTTACCGGCCAGATGAATTTCGGCCACGCCCTTTTCTTTGGGGTGGGGGCGTACACCGCGGCCCTCTTGAATCTTCACGCACACATACCTCCCTGGGGCAGCATCCCCTTGGGGGCATTAGCCGCGGTCCTGGCAGGCCTGATCATCGGGATCCCCTGTCTCAGACTCAGGGGGACTTATCTGGCCCTCACCACCTTGGCCTTTCCCATCATTTTATTGGGTATTGTCTTTGCTATTCCTGGAATAACCGGAGGAGAATTAGGGGTGTCCGGTCTGGAACGTCTAACCGGATCACGGTTAGGTGATTATTACTCCACAACGGTGCTCATGATCGTGCTTTGCACAATCATGTGGAAGATCACTGACTCCAATACCGGAATTATTTTCCATGCCATCAGGGAGGATGAAGTTGCCGTGAGGGCCTCTGGTATCAATACGACCCGTTACAAGCTCTTGGCCTTCAGTCTCAGCGGGTTTTTTGCCGGGATTTCCGGAGGCCTTTATGCCCACTTCATGAGGATTGCAGGCCCGGCCAACCTGGAAGTATCGATGTCTTTCACTGTAGTCATCTGGGCGATATTCGGTGGAGTCGTCACCATATACGGGCCTGTGGGCGCAGTATTTATACTTTTTCCGCTTTTAGAGTTCATGCGCTTCTGGCCCGAGTATCGTATGTTAATGTTTGCAGTGGTCATCTTATTGATACTCCTTTATATGCCGGAGGGCCTTTTTCCGTGGATTCGTGACAAGATAGAAAAAGAGTGCCCAAGGTGTAAGATCAAAAACGTGGCTACGCGAAAGACATGCCGCATTTGCACTGCGGAGTTAGATTAGGCCTAAATACATTACAACCGGTGAGGATAAAACATGAATGCCAAAGAAGCCTATGCAGCGAAACCCTGGCTGAAATACTATCCTGAAGGCGTACCCGAAGAAATAGAAGTCCTTGATGTATCCGTGCCCGAGGCCTTTGATCAGATGGCGGATAAATACGGGGGCAAGACCGCGCTGATTTTCTACGGCAAGAAGATAAGCTACCATGAGCTCAAAGATCTGACAAACCGGTTTGCCGCGGCCTTGGCGGCATTAGGTGTGAGCAAGGGCGATACTGTGGCCATGTACCTCTTGAATTGTCCCCAGTACGTCATCGCCTATTTTGGTGCGTTGAAGGCAGGGGCAAAGGTCACACCGATCAGCCCTGTTTATACCAGTAAAGAAGTCAAGCATCAGATCGAAGACAGTCAGGCGAAAACGATAATCTGTGAAGATATCCTGTACGATAACATAGAGAAAACCGGTGAGGAATTAGACAATGTGATCCTTACAAGTATCGCTGACTATCTTCCCCGGCTCAAGAAGTTATTCGGGAAAAGCGCCTTGGCCAAGGCTTACAGTGGTATGGAGGTCCCTTCTCCCGAGCATATTAAACAGGCGGGGCTTCATCAATTTCAGGATCTGATCAAGAGATATCCTCCCCAGCCACCACAGATCACTATCCATCCGAAAGAAGATATCGCTGCCCTCCCCTATACTGGTGGGACCACCGGCCTTCCGAAGGCTGCCATTTTGACACATTACAACATGGTCGCACTCCAGACACAGACCCTGAAATTCTGGTCCATTTTTGAGGAAGGAAAGGAAGTGGTTATTGCCTTCCTCCCTTTTTTTCATATCTATGGGCAGGTTGTGGTGATGTTCAATGGCCTGGTTCAGGGGTCCACACTCGTCCTTTTCACCACGCCTGATATTGATGATATCCTATCGGCAATGGAACGTTATCAGGCCTCCATGTTCTTCGGCGTGCCCACTCTCTTTGAGTATCTGAAAGAGTATGAGAAGACCGACCGGGTCAACTGGAAGCGCCTGAAGATGATCGCCTGCGGGGCCGACACCCTCCATGAATCGACCATTCAGGATTGGGAGAGACGGACCGGCTCAAAGATCTTAGAGGGTTACGGTATGACCGAGACCACTGCGGTCAGCCATTCTACGCCCTATGATAGACCCAAATCCGGTTCTTTCGGGGTCCCCCTCCCCGGTATGGGGGCCGCTATCGTCGATGTGGATGGTACCGATTATATGCCTGTGGGTGAGGTTGGTGAACTGATCCTTAGCGGTCCCAACATCATGCAGGGATACTGGCGCAGGCCTGAGGAGACCAAAGAGGCCATCATAGAATTAGATGGAAAGAAATGGCTCAGGACAGGGGACCTGGTGCGGATGGATGAGGAGGGCTATTTCCATTTCTTTGATCGTAAACGGGATCTTATCAAATATAAGGGTTATTCGGTCTTTGCAAGACACGTGGAGGAGGTCCTTTACAACCACCCCCAGATCAAGGCTGCTGGAGTCGTCGGGGTACCTGATCCCAAGGTGGGCCACCTCATAAAGGCCTACGTTGTTCTTCAGAGCGAGGCAAGAGGAAAAATCTCAGAAGAGGAGATCATGGAGTTTTGCCGTCAGAACCTGGCACACTACAAGGTCCCCAAGATCATCGAATTTCGCGGGGAACTCCCAAAGACCGACGTGGGCAAAGTCAGCCGCAGAGAACTGAGAGAAGAATCGGAGGAAGTTTAAACACATGAGTAAGCCCTTCCTGGAAATAGAGAGTCTAAACAAGGGCTTCGGAGGCCTTAGAGCGGTTAATGATGTCGGTTTTTCCATGGGGCGGGATGAAGTATTGGGCCTCATCGGTCCCAACGGCGCCGGCAAGACAACCATCTTGCGGTTGATCACAGCCATTTTGAAACCTGACACAGGTCACATCCGTTTCAAGGGGAAGAAAATCGTCGGGCTAAAGGCCTGGGATATCGTGAATTTGGGGATCGCCTGCACATTCCAGAATATGAGGCCTTTTCGCCGGTTGCCGATCATCGCCAATGTGATGGTCTCTTGCCTTTCCCCTCGGGCCATGAAACGGGGGGAATGGGTCAAAAAGGTTGAAGCCAAGGCCATGGATGCATTGGAATTTGCAGGGATCTCTGACATGGCCCTGGAAAAGGCATCCACCCTTTCCCAGGGCGATCTCAAACGATTAGAGGTGGCCCGGGCTGTGGCCACGGAACCTGAACTGCTTCTCCTTGACGAGCCTTTCGGTGGTCTGAGTCCCGCTGAAACCGACCTCATGGCCAAATCAATCCACAGACTTCACAAAGGCGGACGATTCGGTCGATTGCACAGCGAAGGACCGGCCATGATCATCGTGGAGCACAAGCTTCAACAGTTGATGAAGATTGTGGATCGAATCATCGTCCTCAATTTCGGGACCATCATTGCTGACGGAAAGCCCCAGGAGGTAGTGAAACAACCTGAAGTCATCCGGGCATATCTTGGCGGAGGAGGGATCTGAGATTGCTGCTTGAAGTTGCCAACTTAATGGTCTGGTACGATCGTGCCCTGCTTATCAATGACCTGAGTATGGGGGTCGATACCGGGGAACTGGTCAGTCTTGTGGGGCCCAACGGGGCAGGAAAATCGACATTGCTGAGGGCGATTACCGGACTGGTGGCCTGGGAAAGGGAGATCACAAAGAGGTCGGCCGGAGAGGACATCACCCTCAAGGGAACGGTAACTTTTGATGGTGAGCGGATCGACGAGATTCCCGCCCACGAGATCGTGAAGAGAGGCCTGATTCATTGTCCTGAAAGGAGAAGACCCTTCCGCGAGATGACGGTCTTGGAGAACCTCCATGCAGGGGCGTATCTGATAAAAGACAAAAAGGAGTCACTCGAAAACCTCAGCCAGGTATATGAGTTGTTTCCGATTTTGGAGAGCCGGTACCGGCAGATTTCAGGGACCCTGTCCGGCGGGGAACAACAGATGTTAGCCATCGGCAGGGCATTGATGTCCGAACCCAAGCTGCTCTGTATTGACGAGCCATCTACGGGTCTGGCGCCTATCCCGAGGGCCGAGGTATTTGATAAAATCGCGGCAATAAGAAAACTCGGGATAACCATTCTGCTTGTTGAACAGGAAGTCAGCACTGTTTTCAAGATGGCCTCCCGGAACTATGTCCTTTCTTCAGGCAAGATCATTGCTGAGGGCCTCGGCGACCAACTCCTTCAGGACGAAGTCATCCGCAAGACCTACCTGGGACTGTAAGGGATAGCTGGTCGCAGGTTTGTTGAGTTACTTGGGTTAGTTGGGTTTGTTGTGTTTGTGGTTCAGGATTGCAAATGCATCCCCTCATTCAGCCATCCAGTACCCAGCATCCAGTATCCACTACCGAATACCCAGCATCCAGTATTTTCTCCAGCAGTCTGCACTCCGCAGATAATTATATTCTCATGCTAAAAAAGATACATAAATAAGGGGTCTCATTATGGCAACAGAATTAGCGCAAACAAAAAAGAGGATTAATATTGAAAATGCTCAGCGAGCGCATTCCTCGCTGCTTGCGGTCCCGCTTGCAGCGGGATTAGCGAGCGAACTTTAAAAATGGTCAAAATTCCTTACATTTGGGAGATTCCCTGCAGCTCGCTGCAGGGGTCTTCAATTGTCCGGCATTATCATTGGCAAACTGGACAAATTGGCCCGCAAAGCCGATTCCAGCAGGGCCGAACTAATTCGCAGTCTAATATCTGAAAGTCTGGTCCGAAAAGAGAAGGAGGGAATAGAATTGGCCAATTACGGATTTGTCAAAGAGAGTAACAGTGATTGGGATTTTAACTCAGGCGATGGTATGTAATGGAGATAAAGAGAGGTGATATCGTAGATATTGATTTCGATCCGGACCTGATTGCAGTCGCGGGCACGATGGTGAGGCAGCTTGAACCCGAAATAAATCAACATAACGTCCCCATTCTCATAAGTATAGTTGATAAAACGGTCGTTTATAACAGTAAGTTTCAGATTAGATGAGGAGAGGTTGGTTTTGTCGGTTGTGGTCAAGGTAATATCGTTTTGGGCTTTTAACCGACTGTGGATACGTAAGGCGTATCACAACGTTTTGTTGACACGGATTATTTGAGATATTCTCAATATACCTCAACAACGACCAACCTTGAGAGATGGAATCAGATAGCAGGTTTACTCAATCTGCCCGAATTGAAGATATCACAACTTTGAAATCTAATGATTTTCAGACTCTTCGCCCTGATACAATTACAGCACAAATCAAGAGGGCTTTTCACACCCATTTTGTTTTTGGCAGCCACATGGGTATATACCATCGTTGTTTTGAGGCTCGCATGTCCTAATAAATCTTGAATCGTTCGGATATCATAGCCTGATTCAAGCAGATGGGTTGCGAAAGTATGTCTCAAAGTGTGAGCCGACACCCTTTTGGTAATACCCCCCTGCAAAACCGATTTTTTCAAGTGTTTTTGAAGATTACCAGGATGAACGTGGTGTCTTCGAACAATCCCTGATTTTGGGTCAACTGACAATCCTCCGGATGGAAAAAGCCACTGCCAATTCCATTCTTTACCAGCATTAGGATACTTTCTCTCAAGGGCATAAGGCAGTTCAACTCCAGCTGTGTCATTGTTTCTATCAATTTCGTAGAAATTCCTGATTGCCTTCATGTGACTTTGGAGTGCATCTTTCACAGATTCGGCCAATAGCGTTTCTCTTTCTTTGTCACCCTTACCAAATACCCTTACGCAATGACGTTCAAAATCAATATCCTTGATTCTCAACTTTGCGCACTCCTTAAGCCTAAGCCCACCGCCATAAATGATTTTAGCCATTAATAGGTGAATTCCATCCAAATGCGAAAACAACCTTTTAGTCTCTTCCATGGTCAGAACAATCGGAAGGCGCCGCCTCTTTTTCGCTCGGACCGCATCAGAAATATCACCCAGATCTTTCTCAAGTACGTGGCGAAAGAAAAATAATAGAGCGTTGAGAGCCTGGTTTTGAGTTGAAGGCGCTACGTTTCGCTCAACGGCAAGATAAGTTAAAAAGTCCTTTACATGTCCTCTATCAAGTAAGTATGGGGACTGACCCCTTAAAAAACGATAAAAATCGCGAAGCCAATACATGTAGCTCTTCTCGGTTTCTCTGGATCGTTGTTTTAGACGTAACATATTGGTCATTTCATTTGCTACGGCCTTCCATTGCTCATCTGTGGTGTTAGATTGGATCACATGGACTTCACCTTCATCCCTTTTGTAAAAGAGATAGATCTGGATGGCTTGAGCGGCTTGATCGACTTGCCACTGTTGGTAATTTTTGGATAACTCATTGATAAACCGGCTGATATCGTTGTCATTAATTTGGCCAACAGGTTTATCATTTGAAAATCTGATGAATTTTGACACCCAGATCCAATAGAAATGAGATTTCTTTTCAGGGACTATCTTCTTTGAATTCAAATAGTTGAGAAATTTTTCCATTTTTCCTCCTTTTTTGGAATGTTATCAAGCCGGCTAGATAAGAACCCTATATGGCACAAATACTCGCCGATTTTGCAAATTTCAGAAAAGTTAGGAAAACTGTCAAAATATTATTAAATAGCTTGATTTTTTAGATTTATTGCGATCTATTTAATTGATCTTGCTTTTCATGTATAGTCTTGAAGGCTGACGTTTCCAAAGAATAGGAACCAAAAGTCGCTGGCTGGTTAATATGAAATGTTCGGGATTACAGAGAAAGGAGGACACAATCATGCAAGCACGTGGACCACTCATGATAGAGCATCGTCTCATTGAACGAATGCTTTCGGTTATCAGAAATGTCCTATCCGAAATCGAATCGAAACATAAGGTAGATCCTGTGTTCGTTGATACAGCTGTTGATTTCATCCGGGTATATGCCGATCGAACGCACCACGGGAAGGAAGAAGATATTCTCTTTCGAGAATTGAATAATAAACAGCTAACTGCAGAAGATCGCCAGATTATGGAAGAACTGATTGAAGAACATGTGTTTGGTCGCCAGACAACCAAGGCACTTGTTGAAGCCAACACCCGCTACCGGAATGGTGATGAGACCATCTTGACCGACATTGCCACCAACCTTCAAACCCTAACCGAGTTTTATCCCAGACATATCGAGAAAGAAGATAAAGTGTTTTTCCCTTCATCCAGAAATTACTTTACTGATGAAGAGGATCAAGCCATGTTGGCAGAGTTCTGGGAGTTTGATCGAAACATGATTCATGAAAAATACAAATCATTGGTTGATGGATTTGAAGGTCAGCAATAAATCCCGAACAAGCCAGCGCACCGGATTGCCATTTCGCTGGCGCTCCATGGCAACCGGTAACCGGCGGCATTGGGCGGTAACAAGATAAGGGGGTGGTAAGAATGAATCAGGCAGAAGACTCTTTTCGCCAATATCCCGCTGCAATGGTAAACATTACCAATAGGTGTACTCTCCGATGTAAACACTGTTTTGTATATCGTGATGGGAATCCAAACGATCGAAAGGAAGAGATGGATACTCCCACGATGCTTGAAAATCTGGCGGGACTGAAGAGGCGCCATGGAATCCGAGCCATGCTGTGGATGGGAGGGGAGCCGCTCCTTAGGCCGGATGTGTTGCAAGATGGCGTAAAACTCTTTGCAAGAAACACTATAACAACCAATGGTACGCTCGCTCCAGTCGAATTACCCAATTGCACTTATGTGATTTCGGTCGATGGCCCTCCCGGCCTCAATGACGCAATACGCGGAAAAGGGACCTTCAGGAAGGTGATGGAAACTTTATCGCATATTCCAGAAAAGTTCGCATCAACGATTACGTGTCAGAGTGTAGTGACAAAACAAAATGAGGACTCCCTTGAAGAGCTGGTCACGCTTTTGCGGCCGACACGTGCCGAAGGGATGACGTTCTCCTTCTACGTGCCTCCCAAATCCGACAATTCAGATCTCACATGGGGTTCACTTGAAGGTCGCGATAAGGCAATACGAATAGTGATGGACCTTAAGGAAAGGTTTCCTGATTTTATTTGGAACAAGAAACGGAGTCTTGAATTGATGTTTTCGGAAAACGCCAAATCCGTTACGGACAATTGTCCATCAAAAAACCTTGTGCTACCACTTTATCTCGATGGTGGCGAGTTTGTGATGCCCTACTGTTGCTACGGAAATGATGTGGACTGCGATCTTTGTGGAGCATGGGTAGTTTTTCACCTTGCGGCAAAACTTGAAGAAGGGGATATATTTAGCGCCCAACCATCGGATTCAGGCTGACACAAAAAGCCATCGCGGGTTTTTAACAATTCGAAACGTATTGGCGGGCTTTTTGTGCAGCTGATCCTTAGCGTTAAGTTTGTGGATAAGAATATGGAATGGCCAACATTTCAAGTAAGAAATGAAACACCAGAACAAAGGAAGGATAATTCTTTTTGGGATGATGCGAAATCGACTTACGACCGATTTAAAAGCTACCGCAGTGAAATAATCGAGGCCGCTTTATTCGTTGAAAATTATCTCACGAATGTTCTACTAGATTTTTGCTCATATCCCGCCGCCCAACGTCGTACAATTTTAAGAAATCTCGTATTTGATGCCGAATTCTGCACATTTTTTCAGAAATGGAAGCTTTTACGCCTATTGCTTGATATCTATTGTTCTGCACTTGATCTTGATAAAGCAGAAATGAAATTACTAAAGCAGGAGCTACACAAGCTTATCGCGCTTCGCAATCGTTTTGCTCATGGCGAAATATACGTCTATGCAAGCGACTTTTCTGTTTGGATTGAATATTTTGAAGGAGAGAAAAAGCTTGAACATGTGGATGAGACAGAGTTGGCTGCTACAACCGATATGTGTGATAGGATACAGGAGCAACTATACAAAATACATAAAGTTATTGAGTCGCTAAAATACCAACTGCCTGAAATCTAAACTTAACCCTAACGTTGCAAAAGTCGAGGATGCCGCAGATATTAGGCGTCGAGAGTGAAGCTGTAGTACTTTACCGCGAACGCTCGACAACGCAGGAAATGCGGTATCCTCGGCTTTCCCGTAGGGTAAATAAAATGGCTGTTTTTTCATGCTTTCAGGATGCCACCTGTAGTGGATTCCAGCAAAGCATCAAAAATGAAGAAATAGCATATATTTGTGGCTTTTAAACTTATTTTGACATTTTATTTATGCAATTAAGGGATTAAGTATCGCTGTAGGGTTAAAACGTTCCGAAATAGGCCCAATAGATCGCTTTTTCGCGAAAATGTATAGACATTCAGGGTGGAAACAAGATTTTTCCGGAATAGTTGTTAAGAATCCTCTCTCTGTGTTATATGGGGGGATGTCAATGCTGGGGGCAATTTTTATTCTCAAGTTAAGGTAATGGAGGTTATTGATGTACGCGTTGAAATTTGATGAACAAAAGTGTCTGCGTTGTCCAACCCAGGCCTGTCTCACCAAGTGCCAGTACATGGATGTTGACAAGGACTCCGCCAGGGAGGAAATCCTCAAAATAGCGCGCGGTGAGGATTCCTTTGTCCTACACGATTGCGTTACCTGCTATGCCTGTGAAGAATACTGTCCCATGAGCAATCACCCTTTCTACCTGATTGTGGAGAAGCAGGAAGCACTCAATGTACCGCCCTTACCGCGTCCCCTCATTCAGCGCGGCATCAATATGGGGGTGCCCTTCAGGGGAAAGCCGGTCATCGAAGAAGTGAAAGGAAAGGCCCTGCTCATGGGGGCCTTCTCAGACCATATGTTTCTGATCCAGGGCAGGCTTTTTGAAGGTTTGCCCGTGATATCAGATGATCCGCGCAAGATGTTCCACTACTTTTGCCAGTTGATGTACCTCCATTATGCCCGTACATCCTTAATCAATGAACGGCTTCCCGGGATTATAGACACCATCTCCAGGCACAATGTGACCGAGGCTGTCTGTTTCCATGATGAATGTTATGGCACCTACACCTCCTATTGTCCGGCCATGGGTATCGAGGTCCCGTTCCAGCCGGTGCACCTGTTTGAATACCTTTACAATCGTTTGCTGGAACTCAAGGATCATATACGGGGGGTGAATCTTCGGGTGGCTTACCAGCGTCCCTGCTCAGCCCGCCTCTCCCCCGATAAGCACCACTTTGTTCAAGATATCTTCGACTTGATAGGTGCGGAAGCCGTCCCAAGAAGGTATGTGGATGAGAACGCCCTGTGCTGCGGCGGAACCATCCAGGGGCAGAGGCGGGAGGGAAGCCGTAAGCGGGCCTCGGATGTTCAGCGCCGCAACATATCGGACATGGCCGATGGAGGAGCGGAAGTCTGTGTCTTTAATTGTCCCGCCTGTTACCAAACCATGGGTCATCTGGTCGCCAAAAAGGAAATCAAGCCCGTATATATGAGTGACCTTTGTCGTTTTGCCATCGGTGAGCAACCGACAGGATGGAGGTAAATTTATGGACGCAGTACAAAAGGCACTTATCGATATCGTCGGTGAAGAGCATGTCTCCAACCGCCAGGAAGAGCTTTTTATCTATTCCTGGGACCTGGGAACAACCGAACCCCACCGGCCGGACTACGCGGTATCGCCCCGCACCACCGAAGATATTCAAAAGATCATGGAACTCGCAAATCGGAATAAAATCCCCGTGGTTCCCCTTGGCGGAGGACTCTCCCTTGCCGGCCTGGCTGTCCCGTTCCGTGGCGGCATCCTCCTTGACCTCAAGCGCATGGACACCATCATAGAGGTCAACGAACAGGCACGCTATGCCGTACTGGAGTGCGGTGTCTCCCAGGGGCAGCTGACCTCCTATCTGGAGCGGCACTATCCGCGCCTGACCCATTCCGAACCGGGCGCCCCGCCTACGGCGACCATTGCCGGAAACGCTGCCATCCACGGCCAGGGCGATCTTGCCCAGCCCTACGGCTTTAATTCCGATATGGTCAACGGCCTGGAAATTGTCCTTCCCACGGGTGAGGTCTGCCGTTTCGGTTCCTGTTCCATAGGCGCCGGATGGTTCACGCAGCACCCCTTGCCCGATGTGGGCCTTTTCCTGGGGTGGACCGGCACGACGGGAATCATCACCAAGATATCCATACGCCTCTTCCCCTGCAAAAAGATCAGGGGGACGGCCCTGTTTGTGGTTGATAATGAGGAACAGGTTCCCGAGATTTGTTATAGAATCACCCATACCCAGATGTCCGAGGATATCGTTGCTTTCAGCCAGACGATCCCCCCCTTTGCCAGCGGTCTGCACCACTTTACCATCAATCTCGCCGCTGACTCGGAAAAAGAGATGGAATTCAAGCAGGAGATCATCTTTGATGACACCCTCGGGGAATATATTCGCCGGGGGGACGGCGGTTATCTGGGCTTTACCCCGGGTCTTCAGAAACCTCAAATCTCCAAGACCTCCGACTGGCGCAAGGGTGGTGGTTTTGAATACGTGGGCAGCATCATGCCTGTTTCCCGATACCCGCAATGTTACCGGCGCGGCAAGGAGATATCCGGACGACACGGCATCCCTTACACGGTCCTGGGGCGCTGCATCGGTGCCGCCCATGCCATGATGTTCTCCTGGACTTTCGCCTTCAACCGGGCGGATCCGGAAACCGTTCGGCACGCCAGAGAGGCGATGCATGAAACAGACGAACTTGCTCTGGAATTGGGAGGCACCATTTGGAAACCTGGACTCTATGGACAGAAGCTGGTCATGGACCGCTTGGACCCCAACACCCTCGATCTGATGAGGAAGGTGAAACAACTCCTTGACCCCAACGGGATCATGAATCCCGGTAATTGGGAGGTAAGCTGATGAATCTGGCAGATTTTGAATACGGCGACATCATACACCGCTGCTTCCGATGCGGATACTGCAAATTCCCGGTCAACTGGATGGATGTCAACAACTGCCCGGCCTATGCTCGGTACCGTATGGAAACCTATTCATGCGGGGGCAGATTGTGGCTGATCCGCGCGTGGCTGATGAATGAAATCCAATGGACCGACCACTTGGCCCACATCCTTTATTCCTGTACCGCCTGCAAAAACTGTGAAGTGAAGTGTCCCCTGGGCATCAATGTGGACATCCTCAACATGATCAGGGCAGCCAAGGGGGAAATGGTGGAACAGGGCAAGATCCCGACGGCAGCCAGGGACTTTCTCGAAAATATCCAGGTGCAGGGCAATCCCTACGGCATTCCCAAATCCAAACGGGGCGATTGGATGGAGGAAACACCCTGGGAGGTCTACCAGGGGCAGGAATATCTGTACTACGTTGGTTGTGTTGGCGCCTATGATACCAGAGCGCAAGAGGCAGCCAGAAAACTGGGGCGCGTGCTTCAAAAAGGCGGGGTCTCATTCGGTGTGCTGGGCAAATACGAACGCTGTGATGGGAATGAGGTAAGAAATATGGGTGAAGAGGCCCTGTTTGAGATGATGGCGCAGGATAACATCACTCACCTTAAAGGGCTTGGCGTGAGGAAGATCGTAACTCTTTCGCCACACTCCTACAATGCCATTCAAAACGATTATCCTCGATACGGCGGTGACTTTGAAACCCTCCATTACACCCGGTTGCTGCAAAAACTCATTGAAGGCGGCACGTTAAATCCGGCCATAGAAATACCCGCCAGGGTTACCTACCACGATCCCTGCTTCCTGGGAAGATGGAACGCCGAATACGATGCGGCACGAAGGGTTTTAGAGGCCATCCCCGGAGTGACGCTGGTGGAAATGGAGCGCAACAGGGAGAGCGCCCTTTGCTGTGGCGGTGGGGGCGGTAATTTCAGTATGGACTTACTTGGCGGCAGCCCGGACAGCCCATCCAGACGCAGGGTCCGTGAGGCCTTGACAACCGGCGCCAGCATACTGGCAGTGGCCTGCCCCAAATGCCTGACCATTCTGGAAGACGCGGTCAAGGTGGAAGGACTGGATGATAAACTCATTGTGAAGGACATAGCGGAAATAGCTGACGAGGCATGTGAAAAGAAGGACGCCCTTCAATAACTCAATAACTTTTGGCATTAATTTCATTGCTGCCCGGCGCCTTAGGTCCTAAGCAGTCATGAACAAATACCTCATCCCCCTCACGTTCAAGATAAGCAGCCATAGAAAGAAGGCCTAAAGGGGCCATCCGGTTGGCAGTTTGTTGGCTAAGTATCTGGAATTTAAACAGATGGTTCCAGACAGGGTTTTGCACGATTTTTGCGAATAATTTTTCACTAAAGGTTCCCATTGATTCAGCCGAAATAATACTTAGGATACAACAAAGCTATCAGGACTATTGAGTGCCCATGATCAACTTTAACACACAATTATAAACCATGAGATGGCCCATGGCCTCCAAAGGTTACACTTAAAAAAGAAAGTTGTGATGGCACTTAATAAAAAGACTTCTCGGATGTGCGTGCATCTTTTCTATTGGCGATCTTCAAAAATATAAAAAAAGAGGTTGCACCAAAAGAAAATAACGGCATTTCGGGAAGCCATTCAATCGATCGCCCTGTTGGCTTATTAACGAAAAAGCCAAACCCTTAGAATAATTAAAACCCCCTTATTTAAGGCAGAGTCTCAGTCCGGGCTCTGCCTTTCCTGTTCTACAAACACTATGAACCGGTTGGATTAATCCGATCCGCTATCCATGCTCACACCCAACGAATACTCTAACAACGTTTTATTGACAGGGATTATTTGGATACTGTCAATATTACACCCACAACCTACCCCACATATAGGACCCAGGACGCCTCAGATTGTCCGTATGCGTTCGTCTACCCCTTGTGCCAGCCCTATAACATGCCTTTGTAAAAAATGAACGTATTAGGCCAAAATTGAATCACATTAATTTTGGTGTGCGGAAAAATCTGTATTCATGGTTGGAATCAATTTTTTAAGAAATGCAAATGGTTGGGGATATATTACACCTGCAACCTGCCCCACACATAGGATCGTGGATGCCTTAGACCGTCCGTGGTGGCTCGTTATGGGGGTAGGGTGGGTTTGGTTGGGGGGGCATGGCTTTGCAACCAGGGAGCATCGTGGAGCCATTTAGAAAGTCGTTCGGATTTAAAACTACAAGGAGACCCCTGACAATGCACGATTGTACATGCTAACTTTCTTGACAAGGTATTCTTCACAGTCTATGGATAATAAATAGGAATAAGACTTATTTTTGGTTAGCAAGGAGGGAAATGAGGATGCCTCTGTGGAAAAGTACCCATATCATTGTTCTGCTAACATCTTGAAAGGAGAAATACAATGGAAGTTCTGGGTCTACCTATACTAATTTTTCTTATATTCTTTCTAATAACAGTAGCTATTAGCAGGTGGATATTCAGGATAAATGAGATTGTAAACCTATTGAAAAGCATATTAAATGCTTTAAGTGTGGGTCTTGAATTGGAAGAAAAAAGAGAGCGCAAGACATTAGGGTTTGATATGAAAGACTTAAAAAAGAACAGGGAAGAAAGGAAGTGCTTTTTGTGCTCAAAATTATTCCAAAAAGGCCAATTATCAGAGGCCGGTGGGGAGTTTTTTTGTCCATCATGCTTAAAAAAGCTAACTCCTGATCTTTTAAAGTAAACGAACCTTATTTTGTCTATAAAGTGGAATGACTTGCTATGAAATCTAAGACTGAGGAAGAAATTAAAGCATGGGAAGATAACCTTATTCATGGGGCAAGGAAATTGATGATATAGATAAAAATGTGAAACACATATTCGTATACCCAGGAGCGTTCAACCCGACAACATCGGTCTTCAGCAGAAAAGTGAACAATATTTCGTTCACAGATCGCGATTCACGGAAGTACATAGGAAGTAGGCAGCTTCCTCAGGGAGGTATTTTGAGGTACTTTCAGGTACGATAAGGTTTTAAGGCCTCATCGTCTAAGTTTCTGTAATGATAAGAATTTATAATGATTTCTTGCTCTTGCTCGATTTGATGTATCGGCCTCTCACGCCTGCGACAGTGATTCGGTAACAATTGCTTAATTAATTTTTGTCAAGGAGAAAGCTCAAACTTTTGAGCTTTACGAATTATTTGGCATGGAAAGAGGATTTTTTTAATCATATGTTATTCTTATTTCATTTTAAAAAACGTCGGCCAGGAGCAAAAGCATGAAAAAAAGTCGTTTAGGCAAGACCGGGCTAATGGTTTCGGAACTCGGTTTCGGCGGGATTCCCATTATGCAGTTGGAAGCAAACGATGCCGCTGAAATGGTCAGGTATTGTTTCGATCGCGGCGTCAACTTTTTCGATACGGCAAACATGTATATGGACAGTGAAGGAAAAATCGGGCAGGCCTTGGAAGGCGTGCGCGACCAGGTTGTAATCGCCACCAAGACGTTGCAAAGATCTAAGGAAAAGGCGGCCGAACATATCGCCAACAGCCTTGAGCAGCTTCGCACCGATTACATAGACCTTTTTCAATTCCATAACCTGTCCGAGGAATCTGAATTGGAAACAGTGCTGGCCCCCGGCGGCGCGATGGAGGCGGTAACGGAAGCAAAAGGTAAGGGCCAAATCCGGCATATCGGGTTCAGTGCCCATAATAAGGACACGGCTCTCAAAGTCGTTAAAACCGGGCTGTTTGAAACTATTCAGTTCCCTTTCAACTTTTTGGAAACCCAGGCCCTTGAAGCCTTGCATCCGGCGGCCCTGGAAAAAGACATGGGCATTATAGCCATGAAACCTTTGGGCGGCGGCATGCTTGAACGGGCCGACCTGTGTTTTAAATTTCTCCAGCAATACCCGCATGTGATACCCATACCCGGAGTATCCAATAAAGAAGAATTCGATCAGATCATGGCTATATACGAAACGCCTCAACCGCTGACAGACCAGGACCGACAGGACATAGAAAGCATACGTGAACAACTGGGAGATTCATTCTGCAGGCGTTGCGGTTATTGTCTGCCCTGTCCGCAAGGGGTGATGATCAGGGAGGCCCAGATGTTTCCGGCCATAATGAATCGTCTGGGGCCCTCGCAGGCCATGGTTTTTATGAAAAGCGCGATTGCCACGGTGGCCGAATGCATCGAATGCGGCGAATGCGAAGAGAAGTGCCTTATAACTTACCCATCGTTGAGATGCTCGGGCGCCATGCAGAGGGCTTCCGGGAACTCAAGGCCTCGCTAAACTGAAATAAAATATGTATAAGAGCCATCCCCGAAAAAGGACAATGCATTGAATCTTATCGGGGGTTATTCAATCGGATAAGAGATTGATCTTATTCACCCTGAACACATCAGGCACAAGAAGCAATGAAAAACAAACGGAGAAGATACGGTTGAGATATTAAGGTCATTTTTTTGATGGTTGAAAAAGTCTTTATGGGATGCACGAGATCAAATTTCGAATTTTCTCGCTTTCTGCTTTAATGTGTCCCTGCATGTGTCCTTTTATCTGCAAAATGCTCCAAAGCCTTGCAAAAAAACACATAAAGTACACATGGGGTTTTGGATAAACCCTCTAATCTATTGCATTTGTTGAGTTTATAGGGTGCCTTGAATACTGGAACAGGTGCCTGTCACGCCGGAGGTCACGAGTTTATTGGTTTAGCATGGAAAAGGATGGCAATTCAATTCTTCCGTCTTGAAACCCGAAAATACACCCGCAAATCATCGCAGTTAACTCTTCCAAAAAAGATCAAAAATCTTAGAAAGTCGCCCATTACTGTTTTAGACACACCACAATTTATTGAAGTAAAGGTGTTCAAGAAAATGTTGTGTTGTCAAGTACATATCACAGAAATCAAATAGGTTGTGATATGAGCTCACAAGTACATCAGCCCGTCAGGGCGAAGGCTCCTTTGGCCTCCACCCTGAGTTGATTGGGTTAGGCATAGATGTTTTCGATCCACCTCATGGCTTCAGTATCAGGCACTTTTCCCAAATAAATCTGGGTCGTTGAAAGGTTGGCGTGCCGTAAAATCACTTTTGAGACGATCTCGATGGGGACACCTGAGCGGGATGCGTATGTTGCGGCGTGCCGCCTCAAATCATGGGGCCGGAGCCGAATACCAACTTTGTCTCCTGCCTTTTTGACCATTGTCCGGGCCGCTTCGTAACAAATGGGAAAGATCTTCTGATTGAGTTGAATCTCCTTGTCCCTGATATATTCCTTGAGTCTGTCGACCACTTTCTGTGGAATGAATACGTGCTCACGTTCCTTGCCGCTTTTGGGGTCCTTGAGGGTCAGTTTCCTGCCGTTGATATCTCTGGACTTCAGATTCAAGACCTCGCCCACTCTCATCCCTCCTCTGGCCATCAGT